>CEVN01063711.1_pt1 | contig 25961 bp, 14 predicted proteins | sample 427041 | NCBI WGS metagenome assembly CEVN01 (sample SAMEA2623463, study PRJEB7988) | marine metagenome | biome: marine biome (ENVO:00000447); feature: surface water layer (ENVO:00002042); material: "saline water (ENVO:00002010), including plankton (ENVO:xxxxxxxx)" | depth 5 m
CCAATTGGTGAATCTAATTTGACACTGATGGTTACAAACTTAGGTACTGCCACAGAGACATTTGTTGCTGACATTAACAACAGTGCTTTGAGTGATTGGTTTACAATCAGTGTAGACACTCTCTCTTTGAGTATTGATCCAGGCCAGTCCGATAGCATTACTATATCCGCTAGAGAAATTGCTAATGGTGCTCCAGTCACCGGCATAGACTTGACAATTACTGTAACTAGTACAGATGATTCAACTGTCACAGATTCCATCACTATTGCAGTGATACCACAAATTGCCGACGGTTTGATTACTGTAATGAGCGATAATGATGAAGCTAAACCTGGTGAGATGATTTATGGAAATGTCATCATCACTAATCTTGGTACAGCTTCCGATACCATGCGCATTAACTCTGTAGAGATGGATTGTAATCTCGATGATGCAGAGGTGACTCTGTCGCCTAGTATGTCCTCCAGTCCAATCCCTTGGTCATGTATGATTGCTGATGGAGAAGACGCCGGAATGAAAGCGCTAACTTTCAGATTAACTTCGACAGCACGTTCCGACATGATGGTGACATTCAGTGAATCTTACACTGTTGAACCGGCGTGGAATGATGAAGTGATTAAAATTACATTTGACCAGAATGATTTGAAATTTGATGAAAGTATCGACCAACATACTGTCTCCCTAACTATTTGTAACCAAGCAAACACATTCGTAGAAGGAAGTCTAGAATTAATTGGGAAAAATGAACCACAAATGGATGGTGTGTTTTTCAGGGCTGGGGAAACTGGAATTAATTCCACATATAGTCTAGCCAGCAATGGATGTCAAGATTTCCGATTAATGCTTACTCCAATAAACTTAGATGGATTTGAAGCATCATTGACTGTTCATTCAGTGAGCCAAGTTCTAGGCCAGACTGTCCGTGACGAATCTGATGAACTTAGAGCAGATGTGGCTGGGCCTGTTCTGCCACCTAGTGGACTGGATCTAGGTTTATTTGAATTGGATAACAAGAATTCAATCATCTTACTTTCAACCGGTTGGGCTTTAGCACTGATTCTCGTTTTGTACATTCGGTTATTCAGAAAACCTGCAGAGGTCGAGGAAGAAGAGGAAGAGGAAGTTCCATTAGGCCATAATGAGGTTAGAATCGATGAATACAACAAGGTTACTTGCAGTTCATGTGATGCACGATTAGGTGTACCAGAAGGTAGTGAACCTCCATTCAGATTCACCTGTCCAAAGTGTGACGAAAGAATCAGAGTTGTAGAATAATCATCTCTTTTGAGCAACTAAAAGAAATGCTGTATGGCCAAACGGTCCATTAACTGGCCTCATTCCTCCTTTGGAGGTCAATCCCCACTGCCTTTCCATTAATTCTCCAGCCCATTCTACAACTAAATCTGCTTCTTCACAGGCTTTCCAACATGCCTCTAACTGTGAAGTAGTAGGTGCATAGCATGCGATTCTTCCTCCAAACACAAGTTTTGGAGAACATGCAGCAATAGCAGGAGCGTGTACGGGCATGTCTAAAACGATGGCATCTAATTCTTCATCTGGCACTACATCCTCAACCATTCCTTCCAAATGAGTGTGCTTTGGGAAACCTGTGAAACACTCACTGGCTCTTTGTAAATTCGTTAAACCTACACTAGCATGTTCGGCCCTTGGCTCTGCAGTGATTAGATGTCCTGAATCGCCTAGAATTCTTGCAAGATGCAACGAAAGTCCTCCCGAGCCAAGGCCCGCTTCGAGAACTGTATCACCTGTTCCGATTCCCAATTTTGTAATGAAAAATCCTGCATCCTTTGCAGAAATGGTCTGTGCTCTTCTAGCCATTCCTGCGATTAATTCAGGCAATCTCGAAGGCATTACTGTGAGGTATTTTTGACCCACAAGAACCTCATCGCCAACCTTGCATCCGGCTAGCAATGTTGCAGTATTGATCACCCCGAGCCCTTTGTGCTTGACCATTTCGTCAACCACTTCAACAACATGGATTCTGCCTTCTTTTTCCATCAGGACTGAGTAGTCTGCCATGGTTCTGCGAGAAGGAATATACCAAGAACGATTCGCATCGATTTATGCGAAATACCCCCGTAGGGGGTGCTGACATTTTGTGCACATGTTCAAATACCATGTTTTGTAATCGAATCGCATGACGACCGTACGTACGACTGCCTACTCGATTGTTGGATTGATGCTACTTAGCATTCTTGCTTCTTTTGGAGGACTAATCGCCGACAATGAAAACGTTGTTTCTGAACTAGAAAAGGAACCAACTGAATTCCAGGCTACAAGCCCTGGACACCCTGTATTCGCAGAATATATGGGCGCACATTGGTGTGGACCTTGTATTACAGCTACAAATAATTTGAAAAATTTGTACAGCACTAACGGGGGAGGAGGAAGCCAATCCGCAGATTTTACTTTCGTATCATTTTGGGAATCTCAAACAACAGGATGGCCAGCTGATTCTCCGATCAATCGTAGATCCCACATCCAAAACGCTCCTGGATACACCGGCGGAATCCCAGTTACGGTCTTTGGCGATGCTCCATCCGGCACATACTACACAGTAGGTGGGCAGTCATACGACAGTTACTATCAAAATGGTGGAAACATGCAAAATGCAAACGATTACGCATTATCTGTCATTCAATCCGAAAACGGCAATAACATGGATATCGAAATCACCGCTGTATACAGTGGAACGGGCTCAAAGAACGTATACCTTTACGCAGCAGTAACTGAAGAAAAGGGATACGAACCGTACACAGCAGGCAGTGGCTCAGACCACCCACCAAATTTGTGGAAGAAGTGGCTATTGAACAGCGGAAGTAGCGGATTCGAGACATTCACATTAACAGCAGGTACACCAGTGACCAAAACTTGGACAGTACCTACATCAACAGCAAGAGCGGTCAGCGGAATTAGTTCAGCTGACAACTTCCTTACTGTTGCAGCACTATTAGACGGAGACCACACCTCTCACCGCAACGTGCTATCTGCCGCTGATTCTAACATGGCCCCTACAATCGATGTTGGAATTCAATCTTTTACTGCTGAGAATCCAAACGCTCCTAACGGCGGATACATCAATGGCGATATAATCAATGTTGAAGCAACCGTTGTCAACAATGGTGTTGACGCTTACAGCGACGGAGGAGATGTCAGATTCTTCTACAAAGCAAACAACATGAAGAATTATGTGGGCTCCACTCAATCTCTATCCAACTTTGCAAACAATGGTGACACTCAAACCTTCTCGGGACAGATTGATACTTCATCATTGCCAAGCAACGCTTACCAGACTACATTCGGAGTTGAGTTATCTAACCTAGTTGCTGATAAATCTGCAACTAACAACGAAGGTACCGAAATCACTCCTCACGACTTAGTTCCTGTTGCGCGCAAGGCACAGGTCATTGGTAACACTCAAATCGAGAGAGGAGATAACTTCCTAATCGAAGCGAAGACAACAATCAACGACGCTGTAGATATCAACACCTCCTTCTTTACTTTCGATGTAGAGGTGTCTCCTGCTGGCATGAACCAGTGGATGAGCGGCGACATGATAGTGGGTGGAGATCAGGTATTCCAAGAAGGAACTTCTAACGAGCACCGACAATATCTTGTCAAGCCAAGTATGAACATGGGAGCTGGTGATTATGACATCCGTGTTCGTTCTATTGACTCTAGAATGCAAACAAGCGATTGGCAAATTACTCAGAATGGATTTGAGTTGAAGAATGCTCTACCTGTTATCACAGCAGAGCCTGTTCCAACAGTGAAGGTTCAAACTTCCACCAAGGTATCAATAGTAAACAACATCGAAGATGCTGAAACCCAACTTGACCAATTGACAATCACAAGTAGCAGTCCAAACTTTGTTGCATGGCACCCTGCTACTGAAGAAATTGAAGTATACTTCGAAAACATCCGTTTCGTCAATGGTGCACCTACAGCATCAGGAATTGAAATTTCAGTGAACGATGGTACAGACACTGCAGTGGGAACTCTTCTGTTCAATGTTATTGAAAATGGACAGCCACGATGGGCAGGTGTTGAGAAGCAGTATGTGGATGAAGCATCTACATCATCACTATACTTGCTACCATACTTGTCAGACACTGACAACAATGGAAACATTGTTTCTTCTGAAGACTTAATGTTGGCGATTGTTGAAAACACAAACCCTGAACTTCTAGACATCTCAATGAACGAATTCACCCTGAACTTCGCAACTAGCGATGAAGACATCAACGGTGAGACAACAATCACAGTCCGTGCTAGCGACGGTGAGCAATACTCAGACCAATTGATTACAATCGCCATTACTCCGGTTAACGATGCACCTCGCCTAGACCTCTCAGAATTTGAGAACCTTCGCTTGAAGGTTGGAACACAGAAGGTCATCTTCTTGAACGAGATCCTGACAGATGTTGATGGAAACGTGAACGAAGTTACAGTTACAGCGAGTAACCCAACTCCTGGTGCTGCACGTGTGAACTTCTTAGATAACACTCTGACAATGATTTGGGACACTGCAGGTTTGCAGACAGTTACAATCCAAGCAGAAGATCGCTACGATTCTAACATCTACACTCTAGTTGTAGATGTTTACGACAGCATGCCTCTACTTGTTGGACAAGGACCTGACGCAGATGTGCGAGTTGATGTATCGAATGTTTACATCGGAGAAGTTCCGGAATCCACAATGTTCCTAAACAAGAATGATGTTACTGTAACTTCACTAACCAGTACTTGGCAAATCTGCAACATTGAAGTCTGTATGATTAACGAAGTACACGAGCACGACATTACCATGAAGAGCCTTGGTTGGACATTCGACCCATCTAAAGGACAGCTTGACCAAGGAATGGGTTCACAATGGTACGTCAAACTGACTAAGATTACTGCGATAGCATCTAACGGTGACAAGTTCGAATACAAGGATCCTGTTCTAATTTGGACTGCTGTAGAAGCTGCGCCGGGACCAGATTCAATGACTGAAGATGAAGTCAAAGAATTAGTTGCTGAGTTAGAAGATTCAATCGCAGCAAAGAAGACTGAAATCGAAGGACTGGAGGAAGGTTCAACCGAACACAGCGATGCAGTCGCAGAACTGAGTGAATTAGAAGCAGACCTTGCTGAAGCATGCGAATACACAACATGCGTAGAACAAAACTCAGGTAACAGCGACGGTGCTGCTAGCGAAAGTGGACTTGACCTAACTGTTATACTAATCGTAGTTGGAGTAATCATCGCAGCTCTGCTAGCAGGACTAATGTTCATGCGTGGAGGAAATGGAGGCGCTCCTGAAAAGATGGTAGATTGGGCTAATGAACTACCGGCCAATGATGCTGTTGCAAACTCAATGTATGGAGGAGCACAAGAAATCTTCCAGCAGCCTGTCGCAGCACCTGCTCCGGCAGTTGCTCAGGTTCCTCCAGGCGCACCTCCTCTACCACCAGGCGGTCTACCAGCAGGTTGGACTATGGAGCAGTGGGCGTATTACGGGCACCAATACCAACAGTGAGTGGTTTAAATAAGTCCGAATTAGGCTCTATGGCGCTTGCCAAACGGCTAAAATGGACTGTGTAGGAGGAGTAACTGTGACCGAAGAGGAAATAACCGAAATTTCCGAGACTCAGGAGGAAGAAAATTCTCCTGAGGAAGAGGAAGCAATGGTTACTATTTGGAGTCCAGAATCTTCAGAAAACATCGAGTTGAACTCTACTCCTGTTGACGAATGGGTTCGTAGCATAGATTTCACCACTACTGAAGAAGTACCAATCCCTGAGAGATTGGTAGATCAAGTAATAGGACAAGATGCTGGTTCAATCGTTATTCGTAAGGCTGCAGAGCAACGCAGGCACATGATGATGATTGGAGACCCTGGAACAGGCAAATCAATGCTTGCTAGGTCAATGACAGAACTTCTCCCTCAGGATAAGTTGGAAGATATTCTCTGTTATCCGAATGATGATGACGAAAATGAACCTAGAGTCCGTACAGTACCTGCAGGACGTGGCGATAGAATCGTCAAAAGTCAGAAAGAGGCCGTCAAGATTCAACGTGAAAAGAGTCAGAAAATGTTGATGATTGGATTTGTCGCTATTGCTTTCTTACTAGCAGTAGTTGCTTTACAAAGTGGAGACATTCTTACTCTGCTATTCGGAATGTTGCTACTAATGTTTGGTTACATGTTCCTTAGATCACGCATGGGTGGAGCAGATGAAGCACGTATTCCTAAGGTGTTAGTGAAGCATCAAGGACAAGACCCCCCTCCATTCGTGGATGCTACCGGTACACTGTCTGGAAGTTTACTAGGTGATGTAAGACACGACCCTTTCCAAAGTGGTGGCATGGAGACTCCTGCTCACGAAAGAGTAGAGCCAGGGGCAATCCACCGAGCTCATGGTGGCGTTCTATACATCGACGAGATTAACCTACTCAGGCTAGAAGAGCAGCAGGCATTGCTGACAGCAATGCAAGAGCGTGCTTTCCCAATATCTGGCCGTTCTGAACGCTCAAGCGGTGCATTGACCAAAACCGAAGCAGTTCCTTGTGACTTTATCTTAATCGCTGCAGGAAATCTAGATGCAATCCAAGGAATGCATCCTGCTCTAAGAAGCCGTATTCGCGGTTATGGATACGAAGTTTATGTCAATTCAAGCATGCCAGATACAACTACAAATCGCAGACGTCTAATTCGATTTATTGCCCAAGAAGTACAGAGAGATTTGGGTACTTCTAGAGAGATTCCTCACTTTGATAGAACCGGGGTATCTGTTATTCTTAGAGAAGCACAACGCCGTGCAGGCCGACGTGGCAAACTTTCTCTGAGGCTACGTGAATTGGGCGGATTGGTCAGAATTGCAGGCGACCTAGCTTGCGAGGAAGGCGCTCAATACACTACATCCCGACATGTACTTGCTGCAAGGAATATTGCAAAACCATTAGAGCAACAAGTTGCAGACAGAATGATTGAGAGACGTCAAGAATACTCTCTAGTTGTCAATTCTGGAAACAGAATTGGTCGTGTCAATGGATTAGCAGTACTAGGTGCAGATTCGGGATTATCAGATTACAGTGGAATAATGCTACCTGTCGAAGCTCTAGTAACCCCTTCATTATCCAGTGGAGGGAAAGTTTACGCAACAGGTGGACTTTCAGACCTAGCTAAAGAAAGTGTAACAAATGTCAGTGCAGTAATCAAGAAATTGACCGGCAAGGATGTTTCGGATTATGATATTCATATTCAATTCGTAGACACCCATGGTGTTGACGGCGACTCCGCTTCGATTACTATTGCAACAGCGATCATTTCAGCCTTAGAAAATATTCCAATTCGACAAGACTTAGCAATGACTGGGAGCCTGTCAGTGCGCGGTGAAGTACTACCGATTGGTGGAGTTACAGCCAAGATTGAATCTGCTGCTAAATCTGGAATTAAGACTGTAATCATCCCTCGTGCCAATGCTCAAGATGTTCTGCTAGACAGGCAGTTTGAGGACATTGAAGTAATTGCCGTAGATACATTAGACGAAGTTATGGAACACGCATTACTAGTTGGGGATATGAAGACTAGCCTAGTTGAGCGCTTGTCTGCTGTCATCGACAGATTAACTCCAGATGTTACACCCAACAGTCAGGTCTCATGATGTTTCTGAACTCATTCGAATCTGCTGATTTAGGTGAATAACTCAAGTATTGGATATTTTTGTCCTAAAATATGGGAGAGAGCCTAATCGACACTAGCAATTCGTCTTTTCACAGAAGAATTGCTACCTTTTCGCATTCAGCAATCATTCTTACAGTATTCTGTCTAGCGATGATTCATCTAGAATCTGTACTCAAGCCATTCTTCATTGCTCTAGGTATTTACTTCGTCCTAAAGCCAGGTGCTGACTGGTTATCCAAGAATAATTTTCCAGTATTCCTTTCATATCTAACAATGCTAATGTTATTCATTTTAATTCTAATTTCAACCGCTTTCTTTGCATGGTCACAGGCTCAAGGACTTATTGAAGATGAAGACAGGCAAGATGAGTATAATGACAAACTCAACAAAAAATGGAAGAATCTGAAGAATGTTCCCCTTATCGGGCCAGCTATCACTGAGTCGGTAAAAGGAGACAGTGGAACGGTGGGAGGTGATTTGGAGAGTATAGGAATCGGTTCAGGAGGTTCTGCTACCGACCTAGTTGCTTCTGTAGTAAGTGAAGTTGGTGCATTTGTTACAACCAGCATAACTGTACTTTTCTTCCTAATCTTCATTATTTTCGAAGCACACTTGTTACCAGGAAGAATCGAAAGGGCTTGGCCGGGAAGTTCAACTGGGCGAGTTGAAATTATACAAACCCAAATTGAAGAGGGAATCAATACTTACATCATTGTAAAAACTGGATGTGGTATAGGTAGTGCATTCATTGCAGCAATCATCATGCTAATGTTTGGCATCGATTTGTGGTTTGTATGGGCAGTTATGACATTCGTTTTGAATTATGTACCATACATAGGATCTCTAATTGCCACTATTCCTCCTTTGATTCTCGGAGTTATTTTGCTAACACCAACTATGTTGCTGATAATGACATTATTGCTGCTCATCAATCAACAGGTATGGGGGAACTATATCGAAACGAAGTGGGCAGGAAGAGCACTGGATTTGTCTCCTGTGATTTTGTTGTTGATTACAGCATTCTCATTTTGGCTATGGGGTATTACTGGGATGATTTTAGCAGTCCCTCTGTTCGCAATTGTGAAGATCGTCTTAGAGAATATCGAAGAAACTCGCCCAATTGCAATATTACTTTCTGAAAGAGCACCAACATTGGAAGAAGCATGGCAAGATGCCCTAAAAGATGGTTACTTATCTTCAGGCGAATTCCACAAACTTTCCGAATTACAGAAATCATTAGGAGTTTCAGACGAAGAAGTAGTAAGGATTTCATGTAGGTCTGCTGCTCAAACAATCCTGAAAAGAGGAAGAGCCCGTGCTGATGAAATCGAGTTCATAATCGAGGCATTGGAAGGACGTGATGATTTCATTGAACTTAGAGATAAATTATCTCCAGGTAAGGTTCCAAAAAATCTACGTTCACAACTGGAAGATCTCATCGATAAATTAGAAGATGAATCCGAAGAAGAATGATTAGAGAGTTTCTCTAAGCAACTTTTCCAGCTCGGTGTTTATCATTAGTATGAGAGTACCGAACTCTGGAGGAATATTCGGATCTTCATACAATTCTTCCAATTTAGCTTGCGTAATTGCAATTCGAATATCCATTTCTTTAGATTTATTCAGCAACCACTGTTCGCATGCTTCTTTAGCACTTTTACGAATATTCCTTGGAACTTTAGGATCGTCAATCTGGTTAATCACAGTGGCAATTTGCACCAACTTAGTTTCAATGTCGGACATAACTCACACCTGCACAAAGTCTCGCGCACGCTTCTCTCAAGAGTGTCTCCTTTAAGGTGATTGCCGCCACCCGAGTTGCATGGATTCGGGGGAAGTCATATCCTGGACTCGCCTAATTGTCTTGTTTTGGGCTCTCGGAATTGCTGCATGGCTGGACCACAAAGAGCGGAGAGTACCGAATGAATTCTGGATAACTTGGGCCAAGCCGGCGATATTCTTGTGGGTTCTAGACCTATTGAACTATGAGGCGCAGTGGTATGTTTTTGCCACTGCAGCCGGAATGGTAGCATATGCATCTGTAGCAGTAATTGGTAGACCTTCATTGAATGACATACGTTCAGGAAGTCGCCTTGATTTAGCAGTAAGCGCCTGGTACCTTGTGGGGATTACTGGCGTTGTCCAAGGGTTGTTGCTTCACTCCGATGAATCAATTCTGTCTATTTTGTCAGGAGATGGAAGTGAAGAAGCAACACTTTGGTGGTCGACATTTGCGGTTTTCATCCCAATATTCTTGGTGGATATGGCATGGAGGATGCGTCTTATTCACGGAGGGGCTGATTGTAAAGGCTTGATGTGGGTCGCTATATTGGTTCCTTCTTGGTCAAGCATTCCGATCTTCTACCCTGGTGTTATGGAAGATGCTGTAATTGCAATGCCTCCTGCGATTGCTCTACTTGTATGGGGAGGTTTAGCATTCTTGGTATTACCAATCATTATGATTCTAAAGAACCTAAAGGACGGTAATACCACTCTCAAATTGATTTGGCATGCTGAGAAAATGAGTGTAGACAATGTTCTAAGCAGTCATGTATGGCTTCTATCTACTATTGCTGAAATGCCAAATGGAGAAAAGAAAATTATTCATCGAACAAGGGCTCCTCGGAAAACACCTAGTGTAGAGAAGTTGATGGAAGAAATCTCAATTCTAAAGGAAAATGGAGTAGAGGAAGTATGGGTGACGAGAAAATATCCACTCTTAGTATTCCTATGGCCAGCAATAATTCCACTATTCTTAGTAGGAGGCCCTATGGCATATATCATGCCGTTGCTAGGAGTTTTGTGATCAAGCGCCCTTGCGCTCGACATTCTTTGGACGCAATCCCTTGTATCCACACTTGCGGCAGGATGTTGCACGCATTGCATTACGAGCATTGCATTTCATGCAAATCTTCACGTGAAGCAAACGTGCCTCTGCTTCAGGGAATCTAGCCATGATTCCGCCGACCCACTCCCTGTATTTAACCCAAACCGTATTCGAGATACCCATGTTTGAAGCACTAAAGCCTCGTGGAGTAATTTGTGCGCATCATTAGATTGCCTGGAATACACCATGACGCTAATGCAGTCATATTCGCGGGAAGTGAGAGTAATGTATTGGTAGATTCAGGCACAACGTGGTACCAAATGCTACAGGTTGAACGAATCACAGGGCATCTGAACAACAAAAATGCAGGAGAACAACTTAATCGAATCTTACTGACTAGTCGCCGTTATCCATTTTCAGGAGCTGCCAAACATATCTCCGAATCATTTGGCGATATTCCGATTCATATCCATAGCGACGCTGTTTCAGTTTTGGAAACCGGTGATTTTTACTCAACTTGGGCCAACAGATATGATTCTGATATGCCGAGTACAAAGTGTGAAACAATCGCTCAAGGGGATACTTTTGACTTGGGCGATGGAGAATTGTATGCATTATCTTTACCCGGACATTGCAGTGATGGTATGGGTTACTTCGAAAAGCAACGCGGCGTTTTAGTAACAGGTGCTGTTTTACCCAGAGCAGACACTCCATGCAGATGGGATATGCCGGGAGGAAGCCTGCCAGAACTCATAACCTCTCTAAAGACGATTCACGACCTTTCACCAAAGAGTATTGTTCCAGCCAGAGGCCCAACAATCAAAGGAACGCAGCGTATAGATGAGGTTCTCAATCAACATCTCAACTTCCTTGAAGAATGCCAAGATAACGATGGGGAAGTACCTAGGAGCTGGCCAAGACCTGCTAGGACCGCTTATTTCTTGACTTCAGATCCCCCTTGGCCGTTGAAAGAAAATGAAAAACTAAGCGACAAGAACTGATTTTTGACCAGTCCATGCTACAACTTTTCTTTCCCAACCTTGCTGTATATGCAAATCCTGGCCCACTATCTTCAGGGCCGATGCAGGCCCATCAAGATCAAACAAGTTCAAAACACGATTTGGAACATTAGTTCCAATCATGAATACTGAACCGTTCTCACAACCGACCAATATACTCTCACCACTAATCGATGATGCACACAAAGAACGAATCTTGGTGTTTCCAACGACATATCTGTCTATTACTTCCATAGTGTCGAGTGAAATCAAGTTCACTCCTCCACATACATCTCCAGCAACAACTCTATCCACCATCCCATTAGGGCCGATTAAGCCGAGCAATACACTTGCTGGCGCTGCGATTTTCACACGCCTTTGTCTATCATTCTTAGGTTTCCATACTATCGTTGCATCGTCCATTGCTACGACGGTACCACCTGCGGTAATCATCGAGCGGATCACTGTTCTCAATTGTCTCATGACAACTGAATTCACTGCCGGGGGTCTACTTTCATTTCCCACAGACGGTGAGTGAAAGTGAAAGTGATCAATAATGAGAGTTCATATCATCCTTGTTGTCTTTCTTCCAAATCTTGTAACATGATTTGCATACTCTAACTCGGTTTTTACGAACAGTGAATGCCCCTTCACCCCAAGTATCGATTGCATTCTCTTGACTTAGAGAACGTCCACCCATATGTTTGTCAGCGAAACCATCACAATCCGCGATACCACAAGGTATCTCTCCGGGTTTGACTTCTTTCTTAGCGCTAGACTTCTTTGACTTGCCAGAAGGAATCCTGACCTTGCGCTGGACACTGCTCGTTCGGCGGCTCATATACATTGCAAGAATACCCGACAAATGAATATATCTTCAATTCTTATCGGCTACACCTAGACTCTTGAATAGGCCTGCGATAATACGGTTAAGTTGACGAAGAGTGACTTCTGATACCTTTGCTACTGCACAGATTTCTGCTTGAGTTCTCTTGTGTCCGCTCTCAGCTGCTGCTTTGTAAATTAATGCGGCTGCCACTCCCATTGGCTTCTTACCTTGCCACATGTCCACATGTGGCTTGAGAATATTCCACAAGTGTTCGACCTGTAGAGAAGTGTTTGGAGGCAACTTTAGGTCGCTGATAAAGCGACTAAAGTAATCTGATGGACATGAGATTTTGTGCATGTTAAACTTGCGTGAGATGTGACGAATCATACGTGACAACTCCTTCTCATCCACTTGGAAAGTTTCTGCAATCTCCGGAATCTGACGAGGTACGCCTTCCTTACGGGCTACCAGATATGTGCATGCAGCAGTAACTCCTGCAATAGAACGTCCAGTGACAAAACCTTGGTGTGAAAGAAGTTTGTACAACCTGCAGACTTCCTCTTGCATCGACCTTGGAAGACCTGATCTGTCACGAACCATCTGGTTCGCTTTTACCAGATTACGAGCACGGCTTGCACGAGTCTTGGAGCGTTCGTCCATAACTCTACGGCGACGCCAATCACGGCGAGCTTTTGCAGACATGCCTAATCTACCAGCTGCGCTTGAGGTCAAATCTGAATTTGAGATAGAAGTGTTCAAGCCTTTGTCAGCAAGAGTATGAGTTGCTGGTGCACCGATACGGGAACGGTCTGTAGTGCTGTCGTGGTTGGTCCAGTCGATACCTGGGTCAATCACGTTCTCCTCAACGACCAATCCACACTCACCACAAGAGACTTCACCACGGCTGTTATCGCTAATCCAATTTACAACTCCGCACTCGTCGCAAGGCTTAGTGTGTCCGTCAACAACTCTACGTTGGGGGCGGCTTGAACCTAGCCCCTTGCGGGCTACATTGTCTCTCTGCATATTCTTCTTCTGCTCCGCTTCACGGCGGACTGTCTCATCTTGGGTCATCTCTTCTCAACTCCGAGTTATGTAGTTAGGCCACGGGTTTATAATCATTTCGCTGGCAATCCCTCTGCCTCAGCAGCAGACTGCAAGTCACAGAACCTTTTTCACCCGGGAACAATAGTTATGCGCTTGCGCCCTATTTAAACCCGTGGTTTTTTTGCTTCAAATGCCTGTTTCCACTAGATGACAATATACTACCTAACATCGTTAGAAAACTGGACAGAATTCAGAAAATGTGGTTGTTTACCGGCAATTGTTACTTGCGCATAGTTCATGCACTATATGCTATGCGCTTGGTCTGAGAAGCATGCCAGCCACAATTGTACTCGGCGCCCAGTGGGGAGATGAAGGAAAGGGGAAACTAGTAGACAGACTGGCAGAGAGTGCCACATGGGTTGCTAGATTCCAAGGAGGCAACAATGCCGGACACACAGTAGTTTTGGGAGACCGGGTGTTGAAATTCCATTTACTACCTTCAGGAATAACACGTGAAGAATGTGGTTTAGTTTTGGGAGATGGGATGGTTATCGACCCTTGGGTTCTCGACAAGGAACTGAACGACTGGGTCGAAGGCGGAGGGAAAGATCCTTCCGGAAAGCGACTATTCATCTCAAACCGTGCACATATTATCTTACCATACCATACATACATCGATGGTCTTGACAAGAAGATTGGAACTACGGGCAGAGGCATAGGCCCGACTTATGCTGATAAAATCAACCGCATTGGTCTGAGATTTGCAGACCTAGCATATTGCGACTTCGAAGAGATGGCTGAGCGACAAAACAAGGCTCTTGAAAATGCGGGTTGCAGACAGAAAGTCAGTGCAGAAGAATTGGAAGAACAAATAACTTGGATTCGAGAAAGATTCGGAAGCGCAATCGCAGACACTGGGATTCTTCTTGACAATGCAGTAAAGATGGGTGAAAGAATAATTCTAGAAGGCGCCCAGGGATGCTTGCTAGACATTGACCAAGGGACATTCCCCTTCGTTACATCATCTGTAACCTCTAGAGGTAATGCAACTCACGGCGCTGGGATTCACCCCGGTCACGTCGATACGGTTATTGGAATCACAAAAGCCTACATCACTCGAGTTGGCAATGGGCACATGCCTACAGAATTGTTTGATGATGTAGGTGAACATCTAACGAGCGTAGGTCACGAATTCGGAACAACTACTGGACGAAGAAGAAGATGCGGTTGGTTTGATGCAGTAGTAATGCGCCATTCCAATCGAGTGAATGGTTTCACTGAAATTGCTCTGACAAAGTTAGATGTGCTTGGAGGCCTTGATGAAATCAAAATTTGTGTTGGTTACAAAATGGGAGATGTAGAAATTAACGAGATGCCTGCAAGTGCAATCGCTCTAGAGGATTGTGAACCTGTGTATGTCACAATGCCTGGCTTTGCATCACATTCTCTTGAAGAGTGGCTTGGTATTGCACGGAAGTGTAACTCAGAAGGACTAGGATTCTCAGGATTGCCAGCAGCTGCTCAAAACTACATTACAAAATTGGAATCGATCTTAGGAGTAACCATCTCTTCAGTCGGCCTTGGACCTGACCGTGATGCAACGGTCGACCGCGTGTGAATCCTCAAAAGGGAGAAGCCTACCCGAGAGGACAGGGGCGCTTAGCTCAGCTGGAAGAGCGCTTGGTTTGCAACCAAGCGGCCGGGGGTTCAAATCCCCCAGCGTCCACCATAAAAATTCGTTATGCTGCAAGCATGCGATGTCAAAACGTAGATTTTTGGAAAATACATTATTTTCCAATTAGAAAAAAATCTTAGAATCAATGTATCAGCAGTCTTAAAAGAATCATGCCTGTAAATTTCTCCATGACATCATCCTCTAGGCGCTATGTCATTTCGTCCGCAATTTTCATTCAATTGCTAATGGTTAGCGTAGTTGCTTCTCCTCTTGCGGATGGGATTAATCCACTCGGTGACTACGAGAAGATGAATTCTGATTTGATTGAAGAACTAGAAAATTCAGATGAATCAAAGGTTATTCCTGTTATTTTCCAACTCAATTCACCAGTTACTCACAGCGATGAATTGGAACTCGAAACATTAGGTTTCGATCTGATTGGACGTGCACCTCTTGTCGATGGAGGGCTGGTAGAGGGTACAATTGCCGATGTTAGGCACCTTTCAAATTGGGATAGAGTAGAGTATCTTGAATTGGACAAACCTCTAGATTTCTTTTATCTCCCTGCTGAATGGGGAGGAGAGCCAACTACCGACCCAGGAATAATGATGCATGAAACAACCCATGTAGTTACTGCTACTGATTCTTGGAGTAGAGCAATCATTTCACCAACTGGAGAAGTAGAGTACGACATTGATCTTTCTTTCACTGAGTGGGATGGAGACGGTACTGCTATTGTCGATTTGGACACTGGAGTCGATGCTGGGCATCCAGATTATGATTACTTGGAACCGTGGACTGGAGACAAAGCAATCTATTCCGCTAAATTCGATGGCATAGGATGGACAGAGACTAGGAATTCCGATACATCTTCAGGACACGGTACTCACGTAGGAGGAACAATCGCTGGAAATGGTGATGCATCAAGTGGTCGCAGAGCAGGCGTAGCAAAGGGTGGACAATTGGTTGCATTGGGGACAGGAGATGGCGCCTCAATTTTCGCAGCAGAACAAGGATTAGAATGGACTTATGCCCATTCAATTCCAGGCCAAAACCAACATCATATTCGTGTCGTATCAAATTCATGGGGAACTGATGGAGACTACAACCCGAATGGGGTGATTGCACAACTAACAGATAGACTCACGTTTGAGAATGGGGTTGCGGTAATCTTCGCTGCATCTAACTCGGGTGGCTCGGGTTCTGAATGTTCTGGGGACTTGAGAACCAATGTGTATGCTAATACTCCAGCTGCGGTTTCTGTCGCAGCACTAACACATGATGGAACGGCAGTCACTTCATTCTCGTCTCGCGGATGTATGAATCAACAACATACTTGGCCAGATGTTGGCGCACCTGGCCGCGATATTTGGGCAACTGCTCCTAGGGGAACGGCTATCGATGCATCTACAAGAACTCAAGGCGACTTGTACTACATGTCAATTTCTGGAACTTCGATGGCAACTCCTCACGTTGGAGGAATCGCAGGGCTTGTCCTAAATGCAGCACCATCTCTTGGAGTTGCAGATTATCACAGAGACGACCATGACTTTGGAAGCAGCTTGGTGGGAGGCGAAGGTACTGCAGCATATGGGCAATATGAGAACTGGGATACTGAAAACTTCAGCCGTGTTCATGAGTTTGAATTGATTCTAGAACTTACAGCGAGATATGATGGCATGGCAAACTCCTGTGAAGCAGGAAACGATGAAGATGCATGTAATGACATTCCTGAGGAATGCTACACTAGTGCAACTGGACAATGTCACGACTGGAGAATAGGGCATGGACTTACTGACACAGACGCTGCAGTGGCATTGGCAAGAACACTTCAACTAATGCGTGACCAAGACGGAGATGGCATAGTTGACCACCCCGAATATGATGTATGGGACGCTTTCGAAATCTATCAAGAAATGATGGGAGTGGCAACAATTCCAGTTAATACTGACAGAGTAAAGCATTCTTGGAAAGGAGATTGGAATCATTTCAACAATGGAGCAAATGGCGCTGTATACTACACTGAAGATTCCCATTATGTTTGGATCCCCAATGGAACCGAGCGGCTTGAAGCTACATTCGCTGCCTCTGAATTCGAATTGGAGACTGCACAAGCAGGTCAACTTCAACTTGCAATAGATTTGGGAGAAGATGGAAGTAATGATGCACAAGGTGCGGGAATTCGTGTCGCAGATACTTGGTATTACGATTTAGATGTCGATAGCTCTGCATGGGGCAAGTGGGCTCATTTCGATGTATCAGGTCAAGCAATAACATTGTTTGGAGTCATTGAAGACCCTGAATTCTTTGAATCGAGAATTCCATACACGGTAGATGTAATGCTAACATTAGATCTCAGTCAACCAATCGATATTGCGTTTGAGCAACGCCCTGATTTCTATACTGACTTAGACCCGGCTCCTCCATCGGACGTCTATGATTCTGACAATGATGGTAAACTCACTTTCACCCGATTGGTTTACGACCAACATGCAATTGTTGGGTTGATTAAGCCTAAGGAAATCAGTAGTGATTCTTCAAGTGAAGGATTCTTCGCTGACCTTGGAGAGATGTTCTCTAAATATCCATTAGCCATGTCTTTCATGTTGCTAATGCTTGTCGCTGCAATTATAGGAGTTGTAAATTCGATGAGGAACAACAACAATCGTGTCATTCTTACTAACGATGATTCGGAAAGTGAAATCCTGGAAGCAGAAATAGTGTGATAATAGGTCTAGGATTTAGATAATTCAATCAATGTCTGCTATCTCAGAACCAATTGGTGAGCAGGCAATGAAGTACTTCAGACCTGCTGAAATCGCGGTTGTTTTCCTTGTCATATTCTCCACCGCCTCTCTTGAGTTCAAAGATGAAACAGAAGACTTCGAACTCCTTCAAGTAGACTCCATTGATGGAACACTCGACTTGAAAACTAGGACTTCAATGGATTCCCTTGGACTTAGTGAGTTCAAACCAGGCGCACTGGTTGAAATCAACCTTAATGTCACATCTATTACCACAACTGAATGCCAAATTTGCATTACAAACCCATTAGGAGTTTTACTACAGGGAGATGTAAATGTGTCTGGCCTAAGGCCAATTGATTCAGGGGGACAAGTCAGAGTGGAAGGGAAAATCAATGTGACGCACTTGCAAGAGTTTTCTGATGATGAACTAATTTTACGCGAATGGCTGATTATAGATTGGGATCTTGATGAGTTTTCAACACAATGGGATATTTTCATCGAACATGACCCTCCTAAGTGGGCTCCTAGTAATCGTTATGATGCATCATTAGTCGATTCAGATGATTCAACAAAGAGTCGAGTAGGCCCGGTAATTTACGTTGAAGAATTGCTCGAAAATTCGCTCAACATTCATGGTTGTATGCCGAATAGTCTGAATTGTGACGGAATTAATCGTGAAGAAATGAATTTGACAACTACTCTCTCATTAGCGCAAGAGCCAATTGTAGTAACATTTCAAAACAATTGGAATGAATATAATGCATCCGATATTAACCAAACTGGAACAGACCATATTGGCGACATAAGAAATCTGTTTGAAATTGAAGAAACTACTAATCAGCATCTAGCATACTGTCTTGAAGGCATGGAAGGCATTGAAGCAGTTCAATCATGGACGGTATCCGGTGAAATGTCTTCCAGTATAGCGCCAATGGGTTTGTGGCTTTCCTCAATTGGTTTACCCAGCTCATCATTTTCACCTACTAATGGAATTTGGACTGAAATCGATTTCTTGGATCATGGCTGTGGTGCATTTACAAATGAAGGTAAACTGCTTTTGGGTGTTTCAAAATCATAATTCAATATATTATCTACCCCCCCCAACAAGTAAGTAGTAGTTTTCCATGCCGTAGGCATGGCTCGCAGCGCAATTGCAGTAACGATTCTATTTTTATGTATGATTGTACAACCTGTAGTAGGAAATATCTCAGCACCAAATGACAGTGAAGTAGTGGGTAATTCTGTCTCTACATTGAGCATTGATGGTTTCGTAACCACTAAATTTGCAAGTGTTGGTTCTGAAGTAGACATCCAAGCATACACAATGGGTCACTCAACTAACACATTCGTTAGCGCTGATATCGTAAAATACGACATAGACCCCCTAGATTCTGTAATCAGTACTGCTTTCCCAGGGGAAGGACAATTCGTTGATAGAGTCGTACTTGTTTCAACAGGTGTTCACGAAGATGATTCCAATATTATGACTTGGCAAGGATCCTACACAATACCAGTTTCGGCTATGGGTGGAACATATGGTGCTCGAATCTTCGCAGAAGATGGTACAAAGTATGCCCTAGATGATCCAACTCAGTTGAGGGAAGTATTCCGTGGAGAATTTGAGAAAGTACTGCAAGCGGTTGATACCGCTTGGGATTCGGCTAATCCACTCTCTCTAATCGCTGATGAGTTCTTTGAACTAGAATCAAAGGGCACTTCCAATGGAGGATGGTCTAATTTCGTTGCTGTGGCTACTGAGGGTAGTGGCGCAGGAGGCAGCCAACAGTTGTGGAACAGCATGCTAAATGCTGGACACACACAATACAACATGTCTGCTGGAGCAAACTTCCTTGAAGCATTAATGGTAATGCTAGATTCAGATGATGCTGAGGCGGGAATTCTGTTTATGACTGGATTAATGATGTATCTACATGACATCCCTATACCACGATCAATGTATCAATTTGAGGATTTAGCAGAATATATCCAATCATACGACCCAATTGAAAACTTTACTCGTTTCGAAGGTACAGACCAGTTTGAAGCAGCTTACAATGGCATGATAGGAAGTAACCAATGGACTGCAATGGAAGAAGCAATCGATAATCTTGCGAACAACGTCAAACCATTCGAGTCTGCACAGACAATAATGCACAACATTGCATTACTAGCGGTTTCCGACCACCCTCAAGCAATAATCGATGGTCTAACGGCTTTTGCAGAACCTCTATTCGAAGGTGACTTTGACAATATGACGCCTTTCCAACAATTTGTTCTAAGGTTTGCTGAGATGGCAGGAGAGATCTCTGAAACCGACATCCAAGACCTTGATGGAGACGACATCCCAGATGTCATTAGATTCCAATACGAAAACCTACTCGATACCCAAGAAGGACAAGCATGGACTTTGAAGATGCAAACTGACGCACCGTGGGTAAATGATGCATTTGATGACTTCAATACTCTACCTGAAGATATCCTTGAGATTGTAATCGATTCTACAGAAAACCCAGTATGGGAGCAAACTGGAGAAGTATTGGGAGAATTTGGTTCTTGGATGAATAATGCTACAAGGTCAAGCATGGAATCTGAGTGGCCTAACTATGATGAAGAGGGCGAAGAGGATGAAGATGGAGGAAATGATGATTCAGGCCCAGAACCTGTTATCTTCGATGAACTACATCCAATGCAAACAATGGACCATGATTCTCACTTGTTAGAAGTAGGAATTTCTCTAAGGTTTGATACTGACGCATATTGTGATGGCGAGGAACAACGCTCTGATGAAGAATGGAGAAATGAAGTAATCAGCATATCCATGACTAATGACAGAGGGTACCAAGTTTCTACTGAACTAGTAAAGAGAAATCAATGGGAAGATGAATACTTAGGATTGTTAATTGCTCCAGAAATGGAGTCTACAACTTGGACTCTATCGCAACCGCTTGAAGATTATGATAGCTGCGAGATATCTTATGCTAGAATCGAGGTCGATTCCCAAAGGCCATCTATGCTTGAATCGATGGCAATCGAAAATAATGATGAAATATTCATGGTCTCCGCTCTAGGGGTTTTAGTCGAGCAGGACGAAATTTCACAATTTGGAGATTCTGTCACAGTTACTTCACAAACCTATGACTCAGCGGGAGTATATACTGAAGCTGAAGCAGACATCGCAATACTTCGTATCTCTCCGCAACTAGGTCAATCTGCTGTAGAATCCCTGTCTCCACAAGGCGACCATGACTTCACTGTAAATTATCCAAATACACTGGAAGGAATTTACACTGGACAAGACCTAGACGGAGATTTGACCATTGAAATTATGCCGATGGGAGAATATAATGACGATAGTCGTGACAGAGATCATCCACAATCCTATGAATTCGAAGCAATTGAGTTGACATCTAATGGTATAAGTTGGGATGCTAGTAATTATCTTCCAAACGAAAGAGGAGTTGTTGATTTAGTAATCTCAGGAACTACAACTGAAGGAATTGAATTCACTGAAATGAGACAGATGCCTCTACCAGGAAGTCTTGGCTGTACTTCTTCTGAAGGAAGCGCTAATGGTAATAATGTGAATGTTGGATACAACTATCGTACCTTTGAAGCAGATGAAGGAGAACGATTTTACAAACCAGGTTTAGATGGTGTAACAGTATCTTGGGGCGATGGTCAAGAAACTGAATATAATGTAAATGAATGGGAAGAAGACCCAAGTGGTTGGGAAGGTCATGATTATGCTAGCTCTGGAGAGTATTACATTAGTGTTGAATACGAAGATGAAAATGGTATGACACATACTGACAACCTAAGGTATGATACCGACATGGGATTCTGGCAGGAAGACTCTGAGTCTGATGAAGGTGGATATTGGACTGACTGGATGGGTGATACGGATTGCTGGCTAGAAAGTGAAGAATCCAGCACACCATCTCCTGAAATAATTGATAATTTCATTACAGGAGGACCAGCGGAAGTGATTACTGAACAGGTAATGGATGTCGATGAAAATGGACTCGCAAGCCTAACATTTAGTCCAAACCACCCAGGAATGTACATCACAATCGTTCAATCTAAGGCAGTAATGGATGATGGAGAAACTAAGACTGGAATCGGCCTAAACTTTGTTTATGTAACTCGAGGTACCTTAGAAATTGCAGGCCTAACTCAAGTTACTACCTTTGCTGGGCTTCCAGTTTATACTAGGGAATCAACTTCTGAATTACAAGCCTTAACAGTCACAACATCAGGCATTTCTAGCGATGAGTACAATGTCACATTAGGAATTGCTCCTTTGAAAATCGACGTTGCGTTCCCTGACTTTGATTGGGATTCGATTAACGATGCTGAAACGCATGAGTTAGAATTCCAACAAGGAGATACATCGAGAACTCAAGAGGTTAGATTCGATGCTCCAATTTCATTCATTGGTGCTGCAGTTACTGCACCTGATGGAGGAATAGAGTTGGAAGCAGCTCACTTTGGAATTGTTCTAAACAATCCTGCTCAGTTGGACATGCTGGGGTCATTAGGGCCTGGACAAACCACCAACGTAGCTCTAAACGAAGAGTTCGGTGAAGCGACTAGGATTTTGTCAGTTGCTGTTCCACAAGAAGGATTTGACCCTGCAACGATTGATTTTGCATCTTTTACCTCTTTCATCTATGATGAAGGCGTCAGACCAGATGTAGGATGGGTTGCTGAGGATGAAAAATCAGTCGAAATCTGTGAAAGAATGCAAACTGAACCGGTATATGATTCGAGTAACTATAACTTAAGAATCAGATTAGAACACAGATACGACAATAGATTCAAGATCACTGAAGACCTCATAGATCCTTCAAATGCAATTCTAATGGACAATGATGGAAACGAAGTCCAGCCTGTTCCCCAAATGAATGATGACGGGGAATCTGTCGATTGGCGACAGGAATGGGAAGGTTCTACTGAAATGGTAGCGCACTTCAATCTGGATCCTGATAACGAATACACATTACATACCGGAACAGAGGTCGACACCGAATTCGAGGTTATGCCATATGATTACAGGGACGACGAAAATTGCGGTTCTGATGATGAACTGACTGAAGAAGAAACATTCGATATGTTCGATGATTTGTTTGGAAATGTCAAGTCCATAGCGTGGGGAATCGGTTCCAGTGCTGACCTTTCATTACCTGATTTGGCATCACCAATTAGTAACTATACCGTACTAGGTCTTGTTCAGCAAGGCACTGGAGATTCTGCAACAATCACCGCTGCAATCGGTTCACAAGTTGCAGAGCCAAACCCTGAACCTCTGGTAATGAAAGATCTAGTGATTGAATACCTGCCAGAAAACCCTTCAGCAGGAGATACTATGCTGATTACCTTAACAGAAGAAGAAACGGGATTGCCTGTAGAAATGCTCTCTGTTGTAATCATAGAAGATGATTTCACAATAGGAAGTGCCCTGACCGATTACAATGGCCAAACTGCATTTGTTCTACAAGAAGGTACATTCCTAATCAGAGCATCTGGAGGAATGTACAATGCTATTGAATTCACAATTACTGTGACTCAAGACGGCAGCCAAGAAGAAGAAACCACCGATAGTGACGGTGATGGAATCCCAGATAGTTTAGATTACGATGATGACAACGATGGAGTTGAAGACATCTATGATTTGTGCCCTAAGACCGCTCCAGGAGTTACTGTTGATAATGACGGTTGCCCAGTAGATGGAATTATTCCGGGTTGTACCGACTCAAGTGCGGCAAATTATGACCAAGATGCTACTGAAGATGATGGAAGTTGCGTATACTCAAATCCAGATGACATCCTAGGTTGTACTGATTCTACCGCTATGAACTACAATCAAGATGCCACTGTAGATGATGGAAATTGCGAATACCCAGGTGTTGATGATATCCCAGGCTGTACTGATTCTGCCGCTAGTAACTTCGATGCTAGTGCCACCTATGATGATGGTAGTTGTGATTTGGCAGATGCAGATAATAGCGACTCTACTTCAGATTCATCTGAAAATAAGATTCTAGGAATGAGCCCTATTACATTAGGAGCCTTATCCATCAGTTTGATTTTGGCAATTGTCGCTGCGACAATGTATATCCGTAGAGGAAGAGATGGAAGCGAGGGAGATTGGTATGAAGAAGAGAATACAATGTTCGATGAACCATACAAAGAGGTGCCTCCTGTATCTCCTGGACCTGTTTCAAGAGCTCCTACAAGCCCTCCACCAAACCATCAAGGATACATGCAAGATGGATACGAAGTCTCAGAGTATCCGGAAGGTAGTGGCAAATGGTGGTGGAAGGACGCTCAAACTGGTTCTTGGAATGAATGGAAATAGATATTGAACATAAATTCCAACCCAACAAAAGTCTTGCTTTGAAGAGGAGAATTTATGCAAATAGAGAAAATCAGGTTCGCCATCATGGCATCCTTAGTCTCTTGTGCTTTGATTGCCATTGCAATGCCAGTAGAATTAGTTTTGAACACTGACTCAATATTCATTGATCCTGCCAAAGAGAGAATCAGAGAAGAAGGCCTAGCAGATAATTATCAAGGACAACTTATTCTAAAAATTAGTCATGATAATGATGATGTGTCTGTAACTAGTAATTTCTCTTTAGTCAAAGAACTGATTCAACTAGAAGCCGAACTTCTCGACGGCACTAATCCTGACACCTCTTGGGAGTATAGTAGCACCGTTATTGTCAAACTTGAAACTCCTTTTGCTGCATGGGAAGAGGCTTTCAATTCAAGGAATAAGAGTTTTGAAAATTCTACAAAATGGTCAGAGGTTTTAGATTCAAATAATACCGGTGGATGGTGTGGCAATCAATCTACAGCAGAAGAAAATAGTGCATTTCAAACCACAATGCTCCTTTTGCCAAAAGATTCCAATTATGGAATTGCTTGCCCTTCATTCCCAGGAGCCGATGAAAGATTACCTCCTGATGCAAACGAAATCTTGTGGATGGTTTGGCTTGATTCTTCAGACCCAGATGATCGTACAACAAACTGGAATACTCTGGACCTTTGGGCTTCAAAGGTTAGTGAGAATACAGAATTTCAAGTCGATGCTGTTGGAGTGAATATGCTATTCCAAAAATCAAAAGGTATTGCTGAAAATGACCTAAACTCTGTTCTGATACCTTCTTTGTTCATCCTAATTGTGGTCATGTACCTCATTATTCGCGACATCAAAGTCTGTGCCGTAACTCTTAGTAGCGTAGGATTAATTATTGCAGCAGAAATTGGAATTATGTCAATTGCGAATATCCCGCTATCAATCATTGATGCGATTGCGTTTCCAATTATTCTTGCCGTTGCTGTTGATGGGGCTTTTTGGTACTGCAAATCTTCTCGAAGCCGCGAGGAAGTTCGTTCGGTTTTACTGTTAGCGATGGTAACAACATTAGCCGCAGTATCACTTTCCCTATTCTCTCCAATCAAGGCACAGAGTTCATTAGCATTGATTATGATAATTGGAGTATTCCTAGATTGGCTTGTTACCAGATTCGTTCTTGAAGAGTTCTACATGAGTCGAAGAAATAATTCTGAGATTAAACCATTGGAAAAACCTACTGAAAGCAATGCTAAAATGAAATGGGGGTGGCCTTTATCTCTTACATTCTTAGCAGTAATTACTTTGATTTCCCCAACAGGTGTTGAAGTCCTTGATATTCACCAATTTCTTGCAGAAGACGACCCTGCATTAGAAGAATTTGAGGATTTGCAAGAACAATACTTAATCGCTTCCAGTGCTATTTCTTGGATAATAATTGATGTTGAAGGCGATTCTCATGACGATTACGTAAAAGTTGTAAACATCCAAAAACAACTCGGACAACACCCCAGTATTATTTCATTTGAAACCGGTTTGTATGAAACACCTCTAGTGATGGGTATACAATTTGGTTTTGAAAATCAACAAAATGCCACAATTGATTCTGTTTCGCTTAGTGATGCCAAGACCCCCGTTATGGATGACCATAGATTACAAAGAAATGGAAAAACCACTGGATACATTATTGCTGTATTCATCGATGGTAGTAATGCTAATGCTGCCCTGAGATTACAAGATGATGTTTCAGATTTGATAGAAAGATATGATGCTGAATATACAATTGGGGG
>CEVN01030271.1_pt1 | contig 25627 bp, 28 predicted proteins | sample 427041 | NCBI WGS metagenome assembly CEVN01 (sample SAMEA2623463, study PRJEB7988) | marine metagenome | biome: marine biome (ENVO:00000447); feature: surface water layer (ENVO:00002042); material: "saline water (ENVO:00002010), including plankton (ENVO:xxxxxxxx)" | depth 5 m
GTGTTGGAGGGATTACTAATGCTCGTTCATTAGCAGGATTGCTTACCCCCCTTGCTCAGAACAATGATAAACTTCTCTCAAAAAGCTCTATTAAAAAACTCAGTGAATCAAACGTCAAATCAACTATAGACAATATGCTTCTTTTTCCTACAAGTTTTTCAGAGGGTTTTATGTTACATATGGATAATCGAGATAGCTTTGAAGGTGAAGGGGGTTCATTTATGATTGGCCAAAATGCTTTTGGACATGTTGGCTTTGGAGGAAGTAGTGCTACTTTTGCTGATCCAGACTGTAAAATGTCTTTTGGCTATTTGGTTAATAGATTAGGTGGTGAGTATTTAATTAACGAAAGAGGACAAAGCCTGATAAATGCTTCTTACAACTCTTTAAAATAATATAATAAAATAATGAATTCTCACACAAAGTTAGCAAAATTTATCCATTGGACTTTTACTTTATTGTATGCCTACGGAATATTCAAACAAGTAGGTGACTTAAATGAGCTTGAAGATGCATCATTACTTAATTTTGAAATTCTATTTGCTACAGTTTTTTTAATAATTGTTTTAACTAGATATTTTTACATGAAAGATGCCCCTACTTTGCTAGGAGCTCATGAAGAAGTTACTAAGGGACATCTTTTAATAGCAAAAACTGTTCATAGACTCGTATATTTTAGCCTTATAATGCTTCCAACAACCGGATTGCTCATTGCTGGTCTTTTTAATTTAGAAATGGGAGGTGTAGAAATAGCTGTTACTTTGCATGAGTTTTCGGCATTTCTTAGTTACCTAGTAATTGCTATTCATGTGGGTGCATCGCTTTATTCTAGATTTAAAGGGGAGGGGTTGTGGAATGCTATGGTACCAATTTGGAAAGAGACAGGAAAAAATAATTCTGATATTGTGAAAAAACTTGAAGTCATGGAAAATAAAGTATATAAAAAAGTAGAAGAAAAATTTAAAAACTAATTATTTTTTTTATTAATTGTTTTAATTTTTTTATGTGAAATGAATAATCAGTAATAATTAAAAATAAAAAATAAATTTTTGTATCAACGAATTTAGTTCTTATTTTATAAACTTTTGCTTTCCAATTTGGCAATAGTTTATTATTAATGTACAAAGCATCGCCATAATTAACATCATTATATTTTTTATAGTTTATCCTTCTCATTGTTTTTAGTCTTGTAAAGGCGTTTTGATCTAAATAATTATCAATATCTGTAAATATTGGTCTACCTATATATTCTTCGAACATACTGAACTCCACAATAAGGTAATTGAACTCATTAATTCTTGCTTCCATTCCTTTCAAAATTTCAAGCTCATACCCTTCAGTGTCTAAAACTCCCAATTCAATATTTTCAATTTTTAAAGAATTATAGGTTTTAATTTCAATAACTTCTTTTTTACTATAAGTTACTTTTGATGGTCTTGGCTTTAATAGTGAACTATTACCCGAAAAACTTCCATCTGCAACATGTATTTTTTCACTTTTGTTTTCCGAGCCAAGAGCAAAATTATAAACCTCAAAATTTGATAGGTTTCTTGCTCTGATTTTTTCTTTTATAATATTGTAAAAGTCTTTAACTGGTTCAATATATATTACTTTTGATAAATTTTCTTTACTATAAAAGTCAATCTCTTCACCTTTATGTCCTCCAATATGAATTACTGATTTTATTTTTCCTTTATTTATTGTTTTTTTTAAAAGCTTTTCAGTAGTGTATGGCATGTTTATAACATTTTTTTGTTAATCTTAATATAATTTAATTGCTGAACCATTAAAAGGAAAAATTGAGAAGTAAATTAAAAAAAATTAAGTGGCTAATGAAGAAAATAATTATCTTTATCAATTCTCCATTAGAAGCCTTTGCTAACAGTTTTGATTTTGATTTTTTAAATGCAATCTATATGAATAAAAAATTAATCAAAAACAATCAAGAATTAAATAATTCATTAAATCTATCTTCAATAAAAAAAATAGACTTTAAAAATGAAAATGAATTATCAATTAAAAGCTCTGAACATCTTAGCAAATCATTAAATAGTGAATATTTTGACAATTTAAATTCATTTGGTTACGGTTCAAAAATATTAAAAAATCTTAAATCAAAAGATTTTGAATATGTAAATTCATTCCATTTATATCCAGCAAATGTTTATGTTCTAAATGAAGTGAAAAATCTTGTAGATAAAAATTTAATAAATGATGGGTTAATCATTGATTACCCTTCGGGAATTGGAAATCTATTCATATATTTAAGCAAGATTTTTAATCATAAAAATTTTATCGGTATTGATAATTTTCAACAAATTTCAAAAAAGGACATTGAAAAATATCAAAAAAACATGGGTAGCAAAGTTCCAATAGAGACGTTCGAAAACTTAATTGCAAAAGGCACAAAAAATAAAGTTGACTTGGTTGTCTCTATCGAGCTAGACCTTGATTTAATCATTAACAATATACTTAAAATGAGTCCTAGATTCTTAATGTTTGAAACTATGTATGTAAGTAGGCATAAAAATATAATTGAAATGCTTAGAAAAGAATATGAAATATATACATTAAATGATTTAGTAATTGTTTATAAAAAAAAGTGAAATACTATTATTTTGATTTAGATATCCGAAAATTATCAAGAGTGTAAATAAAAATTGGTATCAACAAGTGAAAGATATTTAATAGATATCTATAGCTTGAACCAATATGTGCAGGACTGTTTTCGCTGCCCCAAATAAAGACATATAATAAAAAAACCAATACTGTATTAAAAACAATAATAAGTATTGATTCTCTATTTTCTGAATAGTTTTCTTTATAATTAAGTAAAAATAAGATTAGAAATCCAAACAATAAATATGTAATGGGCTTATCAATTAAAAATTGTTGGATAACGTTATAAAAATTTTCAAAGTTATATGTTTTTTCTCCAGTACTAGGGGTAGTAAAGTATCTAAAATAATTTATCCAAGTTAGATGAACTTTAAGAAATAGAGCATTAATGATAGACATAATAAAGCCTGACATTCCTAACATAAATGAAAGCAAATTTATTCTTTTTTTGTAAAACAAAAATATTAAAAACAATAAAGCTATTCCGGCTATAAATTGTTTACCAAAATAAAGAAACCCTAATAATAGAGATAGCAAGCGTTGCTCGAATAAATTTTTACTTTTCGTAAATGTGTACATAATTACACCAAAAAAATAGCTTATTCCTGATTCCATCATTAAAGAATTAAAAAATAAATATCTGAACCAATGACTATTAAGTATTACAACTGTTAAAAGAATGCTTAGAAAAAATTTAGTTTTTTTGGTACCTTTTATTTCATAAATAAAAAAAAGAGTGAGAAAATAGAAAACATTTTTTATAAAAGGAAAGTACGTATACAAAGTTGATTTAGAAAATATATACGTACTTATAGAATTAACATAAGAAATAAGCAATCCATAACCACTATGTGAAGTTTGTTTTTCTTGTCCAATAAAATAATTATTTTCATATATATTTTTCGTTGCTGGAAGCCATACGTCTGTTTCATCAGGAACAGTATATGTTAACGGTGATAATTCAAAATTATTAATAAAATATTGAAAACCAATCTCTCTAAACATAAAGACGGCAAGTAAAAATAAGATTAAATCTGAGTTCCTAACTTCTCCCTTATAAAGAAATAGAAAAAGCCAAAGTAAATTTATAATAAAAAATAAATAAACTAAATCAAAATATCTTGTGATGAATAGAAAATAAGTATCAAAAATAAAAAAAGACAATAAATATAAAACAATAGCTACCGAAATATTTGATAGATTTAAACTTTTTTTTATCTGAAGACCAATAAAAAATAAATAAGAAAAAAACAATAGCCCTAGAAATAAATTTATAATATCTGGATTGTACAATGAGAGGTTTCTTTCTTCTCTAGGAAGCAATCTAAAAAAATAATTAAAAAAGATCGGAGAAAATAAAAGAAAAAATAATATATATTTCTTTTCTGTCATTTTAAAAATATTTTTTATTAGATATTGCATAATTTAATTTTTTCCTATTTAAATAATTCAATTAATGTAATTAAACCATCTTTGAATGAAATTTTCTTTCCTTCCTTTACTGTTCTCGGATAATAATCTATAGGAACTTCGTGTATTTCTATATTATTTTTATGCAACCCTCTAACTATTTCAGGCTCTATATCAAAACCGTTAGCCTTTAAATCTAACTTGTTAACAAGCTCAATTTTAAATGACTTCATAGCGGTTGCTATGTCTGTAAGCTTATGCCTATATCTCATGTTCCCAATAAATGTAAGTAATTTATTTGCAATATATCTTTCTATTCCCATTTTTATTATTGTTTTATACGAAATATTTAAAAATCTTGAACCAAAAACAGACATAATGTTTTCATTATATTTTTCAATTACTTTATTTATATCTTTTAGATTTATTTCATTATCTGCATCGGTAAATATTACTATCTCACATTTATCTTTTACATAATCTAAACCGGCTCTCATTGCATAACCTTTTCCATAATTCTTATCAAGCTCAATTAAATGAAAATTATCATAATGTAGGTCTCTTAAAATCTCTTTACTCTTATCAGTTGAGCCGTCATCTACAATAACAATAAGGCTAGATTCAAAACTATCGCATAATTCTGTGGCAACATTGCCAACTGTCATTTGTTCGTTATAACATGGAACGATAATTGAGTATATTGATTTCATGTTGATATTTTAATCTTCATTTTTAACCAATAGAGTCTGAAAAAAAATTGGTTCAAATTAATGTATAATTATGGACAATGCTTAGTATCTTAATCCCTGCATTTAATGAAGATAAAATACTTCAAGAATCAATTGATAAAGTATTCAATTGGTCAAAAAAAAACTCAATCAAGATAGAACTACTAGTAATAAATAATAATTCGACTGATGAAACTGAATCTATATGTAAAAAAAATATCTCGAATTACAAGAATTTCATATATATAAATGAATTAAATAAAGGAAAAGGATTTGCAGTTAAGTCTGGTTTAAAAAATGCATCATATAACAAAATATTAATTCTTGATGCAGACTTATCCGTTAGTGTAGATCAGTTCAATACTGAATGGTTAAATTATGAGAAAATATGTATAGCTGGTTCAAGATACATAGGTAAAGTTATTGGAACACCAGCAAGAAGGACGCTAACTGGAAAAGCCTTTAGTTTTCTAGTCAAATTGCTTTATAGATTCTCAATAGATGATACTCAATGTGGATTTAAATATATATCTTATAACAGTATTGGCAATATTGTCGAAATGTTGACCATCGGAAATTTTGCATATGATATAGACTTACTTTTAGCCATTGAAAAAGCAAATATTGAAGTATTGGTAAAGCCTGTTACATACATTCATAATAATGACTCTTCAGTGAGTATATTTAAAGACTCATTTAAAATGCTTTTTACTCTAATAAAATTAAAAATAAAATATTCTTAACTAACTTTTATTACAAAGACTTAAATAGCTTAGATTTATTGGATTAAATCTTAAATTAACTTCTTCTTTATTGATTATTTCACAAGTAACATTTATGTCACGTTGTTTAAATCCACATATATCATTTTTAAGCATTGGCCTATGAAGATACAATACGTAGAATTCATCTTTAACTTTTTCAGGTTCAGAAATAACATTAACTTTTTCATTAACTAGATAAGTAGAAAAAACATGTTCTGGAGAACATAAGTAAATATCACCCTCAAAATCTTGATTGATATTATTAATTAAACTTTTCCCTGAATAACCCCAATAATCAGTTTGCCAGTTTCCACATCCCCCAATTTCATCACAATCAATAGTTATATTGGAAACATTAGTTAATTCATTAAAATAAGTATATCTATAAGGTCCTAAACCAAAAGAAGTAAAAAGTAAATAAATTACTATTGAAAGAAAAAGGGTTCTTTCTTTTATTTTTTTTAAATTTAAATTATTAATACATTCCGTAACAATCAAAATAAAGAAAGGTAGCAAGAATAGGTATTGTCTGATTCCGTCATAGACTACTGGGCGAAGAATCATAAAGCTAAAAAGTATTGTTCCAAGAAAGTAAAGTGAGAAAATATAAATTAATGAAAAATTATAGCTTTTATTTATAAATCCTTTTATAAGTAAATAAATACTTATCCCAAGAAAAATATGAACAATCACTGGAAGCCTGAAGTTAAACCACGTTAATAAATACAAAGGGTTAACATCCATTGCAAAAGTAAAGCTTCCATTAGTTAGTACGTAAGAATCCCAATAAATATTGAATTGAGTTTCAATTGTTTTTTCAATCCATAATTTTGGTTTCTGCCATGCTGAGGGTGTCCCAATAAACAATACGAATAAAGAAATAAAAGAAATTACTGTTAAGTTTAAGGTATTCTTTTTTATAGTTACAAAGTCTTTGTCTAAGTAAAGATAGGAAAAGAAATAATAAATGGCAATTAAAGCTAAGCCATTAAATCTAATTAATAACAAGAGACCAAAAAACAGCCCAACTTTAATTAAGTCATAATAATTTGCCTTATGGAACTTAATAAGATAATTGATAAAAAAAAGCGTTGCAATAAAATTTTGTATCATATATGGAACATCTTTAAGGTTAAATAAAGCATGGCCACTAAAAGCAGGTATTAGAGATAAAATTACAATAAACTGAAAGCTTCTTTTTTCGTCTGAAATTTTAGAATATAGTTTAAACATAATAAATAATGAGAATACAACATAAATACTTAAGAAAATATGTCTAAGAATATATTCAAGATCTTGATTGTTGATTATATTGATATTAAAAATGTTTTTAAATATAAATGAAAATAAATTAATGACAATATCATTTTTAGAAAATAAATAAGCAGGGACTAGTACTAAATATCCATAAAATTCAAAATTTGAAACAAACTCACTTAAGAATCCATTTGTAGGGTCAGTGAAAAATAAATTAAATTTATGAATAATTCTAGGGGTCGTTTCAATTAGCTTAAGATCATCCCAAGTTGTGCCCGCTTTAACTATTAAACTAATTTGAAAAAATAAATATATGAATAAATACAAAACTAAATAATTTTTATTCCTAAATATTCTGTCTGTTGTACTAAGCATTTATTTTCTTTATTACTGCAAATACTGAGAGTCCAAATTTAATTTTTTCATAAAAATGAAACATTTGAAATTCAAAATGCATCATTACCTTTAAAATATTGCTTTAAGAAAAATACTATGAATAATGTGTTATCTATAATATATCTTCTTGCTAACCTTATTGGTTCTTGAGAAAATCTAAAAATCCACTCAAAGCCGTTATTAGCAAAAATATCAGGTGCTTTATATTTCGTTTTTGCAACCCAATCAAAAACATTTCCAACCCCTAAAATGTTAAATTCATTTTTTTTATTTGCCATAATATATTGCATAAATTTTTCTTGCTTTGGAAAACCGAGGGAAACCCAAATTATGTCAGCATTGGTATTATCAAGTAAGTTGAGGTACTCGTCCACCAAAAATTCATCTACATCTAGCATTGGAGGACAATGAAATCCCTTTATAGATATTTCTGGATAAATCTTTTTTAATTCTTCTATCATTTTTTCTGTTACTTCTTCTATATTTCCAAAAAAATAATGAGATGTTTTGTTAACTAAACCATCTTTTACTGTTTGATGAAAAAGATTATATCCATCAACTCTCTCTTGTTCTACTCCATATAAAACATTTAAAGCTTTAGATAGTGGATATCCATCACAAATTTTATGTGTCATAGAATTTAACATAAAAGCCATGCCCTTTGACCTGCCACCTCTTACTACGCTGTTTGCATTACAAACTGCTACAGAATTGTTGCTACTGTTTACTAACAAACTTGCCATTTCATTAATGGTGATCAAAGACAAGTTGGTTCTAAAAAGTGTTGCTTCTTTCATTATTTCTAATTAAAGCATAAGTATTTTCTTTTAGTAGCAAATCTATCTTCTTTTGGTAGCATATCAAGATGAAGAAGCATAATATTCTTGTTATAAGCCCTACTTATAACGAACGTGAGAACATTGATAAATTCTCAAATAATATTCTAGATCTGAATTTTAAAGTTTTAATAATAGATGACAACTCTCCAGATGGAACTGCCAATGTAATAAGTAAAAAAGAGGGTTTTCAAAAAAACATATTTCTAATTTCAAGAAAAGAAAAGCTTGGATATGGGTCTGCTGTAATTGAAGGGTTTAATTTTGGTATTGATAATAATTTTGACTTTATTGTACAAATGGATGCTGATTTATCTCATAGAAAAAAAGATCTTATCGACATGATGAAATATATTGATAAATACGATGTAATTGTGGGAAGCAGATATATTCCTGGCGGTGGAAGTAAGGGTTGGGGAATTCATAGAAAACTACTCTCAAAATATGCAAATAAGTTAGCTAAGTTTGTAACAAAATCTGGAATTAATGATATGACAACTGGTTTTAGAATATATAAAAAAACAGCTTTGGAAAGAATTGAATATAAAAATTCTGAATCAAATGGATATTCTTTTTTAGTTGATATTTTAAATAAATGCTCGAAAGCCAATCTAAAGATAAAAGAAGTTCCAATTTTGTTTGTTGATAGAGAATTGGGTAAATCAAAAATGGATTTAAAAATAATTCTTGAAGGTATAAGAACGCTCTTTAAATTATATTTACAAAACTAAAATTTTAAACAGAAATATTTTTGTATACTTTAACTGTGCACATCATTTACTTTATTTTATTTTTTATTTATTTCTATTTTTTAGGTCGTGGAATTTTAATAGGTATAAATAAATTAAGTAAAAAAAATTTATTTGATGACGACTCAATATTTTTTGATACTTCAATATTAATTTTCTACCCCTTAGTTGGAATAATATTCTTTTCAAATTTAATGTTTGTAAGCAATTTCTTCACTTCATTAAAAAACCCTGGTCTATTTCTTATCAGCTCATTGTTTATACTTTTAAATCTTTATAAAAGAGTGGAGATCTTAAAGAATAAATTTATCTATTTAATTTCTTTACTAAATTTAAGTATTCTCTCCTTTAGTTCTTATGATATTAATTTTCAGTATGATGCCGGCTATTATCATTTAAATTATCAAAATTGGCTTAGAGAAGATAAGTTAATTTTTGGATTAAATAATTTAAATGGAGCTTTTGGAACATCTTCAATAGTTGACTATTTAGCTGCCCCATTTTGGATAGGTAGCAACCTTATATTTCTTCACTATATTTCGATTTTTTTTGTTGTTGTGTTAGCAAATTTTCTTTTTTATCACATATTTATTTCTAGTAATAAATACTTTCACCTCTCTAGTGTGCTGTTATTATTTTTTGGCTTTTTTGATAACTTTGGATTAAGCGGAGGAAGAAATGGTTTCTTTACAATTCATGGAATCATAAAACCAGATATTGCATCAGGAATAATTTTTTATCTAAGTTGTATATTTTTAACTTACATATATATAAATAAAAAATATAACCAAATTGAAATTGTAGGATTAAATCTTTTGATTATTTTTGCATATCAATTAAAAATTTCTTCATCACTTCTATTTTTATTTTTCTTAATGATATTGATTAATAGCAAGAAATTTTCATTTAAAACATTGTTTTATACAAATTCACTACTTATTTTATGGCTAGTAAAAAATATTTTTCTAACATCGTGTTTAATCTACCCAATTGAAGTAACTTGCTTTCAATTACCTTGGTATAACATTGATGCAATAATAGGCATTGCAAATGTTACTTCCGACTTTAATAATTCATATATTATTGGTGACTCATTTATATCTTGGTTTAAAGCTTGGATTATGATTGAAATAAATAAAACAATAATTTATAACTTTTTATTTTCGTTAGTAATAGTGTTTATTATTAAAAAATTTATCACAAAAAAAATTACAGAAAATAAACTTGGGGATTTTATTTTTCCTATTTGTTTTGTGTTAGGAAATTTAATTATCTGGATAGTAGGTGCAGCACATCCTAGATTTATCTATGGTCTGTTTGCATATATTTTATCTATGTTGGCAATTAATTATAAAGCCGTTGAAATAAGATACTCGAAATCAAACTTTACAAATTTAATATTTTTAAGCATCTTCATGGTTACAGTTTTATTAATTCCAAGAGTGAATTCATATAAAACATTTTTAGATGACCCTTTTAGGAATCCAGAAATAACTCCTCCTGTTGTTGAATATAGAGACTTAAGAGACAATTGGGTCCTGCCAAAAGAGGGAGATCAATGCTGGATTAATTTAGATTGTATACCTTATGATAAAAATATTTTTCAATCTGATTTTTTAATATATAAAGGGTTCGTTATAAATAAACCTAGTTAAGTATTAACTTTTCCATTTTTTTATTAAAAATGTCAAAATTATAATCTTGATTTACGCTTTTCATACCTTTGGTTGATTTATTCATGAATTTTTTTTCATCATAATATATTTCTAAAATCTCTTTTATCCAATCTTGAATGCTGTTATCAACTAATGTATAGCCGTATTCAAAAGCATCTTTTGAATCTTCCCAGAATCCACCAAATTTGTTAATAAGTACTGGTGTTCCCACTGCTAAAGATTGTAAAGACACGCTATGGCCAGAGGATGAAACCAAATTATTTTTGATTGGGAGAATTGTTAATCTTGCATTTTGATAAAGTCTTTTTACTTCTAAATCATCAACTAAATTTTTGTTTAAATCTCCTTGAATGATTTCTAAATTATCAGGAATTTTAATATCACTGCCTATCAAAGTTGTAAGAGCTGTAAATTTAATTTCTTTCAACTCTTTAGCTATATTCAATAAGCAATCGATATCTCTATATTCACTATTTCCAACAAATAGGATACCTTCTTTCTTTGTGAAGTCTATTTTGTTTGCTTTCCAAAATTTTGTATCTATACAAAAAGGCACTTTTGCAAATTTTTTATCATTATATTTATTTTGTTTAATACCGTACTCATATTCATTCTTAGAAGTAAAAATTATTTTTTCAGAATAATTAATAGCTATATTTATTATCAACTTATTAAAGAAAATTTTTATAGGATTTTTTGATTTTTTTTCAAACATTCCCGCATTAATAAAATAAACTTTCTTATCTTTTATTCTTTTAATATACAAAAGTAAACACAGTGAAACTCCTAGACCATGATTTGTTGCTACAAGGACATCCGAATCTTTAATCTTAGTAATTACATCTTTTTTTGATAGTTGGTCTAAAGAAAGGGAAATTTTAGATAATTTTGAAATAAAACTATCAAAAATATTTATTAAACTTTTGCTAGAATATTCGGTTTTTGAAGTAACCTCAAGCATCTCTGTGTCGGCATTTAAAGACTTAATATGGTCATACGAATAAAAAAACTCTATAGGAAAATCATTTGATTTATTTATTTTATTTAATCTTCCAGGTTTAAATATATATAGAACTTTAATAACTTATATCCTAATTACTTTTTTATCAGATTTTATATTAGTAATTAGAAAAAAAAATATTAACAATATATTCTTTTTTACTTATTATGTATTATTAATTACATGAAAAAAGCATTAATAACGGGTATAACAGGTCAGGACGGATCTTATTTATCAAGACTTCTAATTGAAAAAGGCTATGAGGTTCATGGAACTATAAGAAGATCTTCTTCTTTTAATACATCTAGAATTGATGATTTAATTGCAAAGTATGAAAACGAAGGTGCTTTAAATTTATACTATTCAGATTTATTAGATTCTTCTTCCCTCTCAAATTTAATTTCAAATATTAAACCTGATGAAATTTATAATCTAGCTGCTCAATCACATGTTGCTGTTTCATTTAGTAATCCTACTTTTACAACACAGGTTGGAACTCTTGGTTCTATAGCGCTGCTTGAAAGCGTAAGATATCTGGATAAAGAAGTAAAATTCTACCAGGCTTCTTCTTCTGAAATGTATGGTGGTGATTATATTGGATCACTTGATGAAGATTCTCCTTTTAATCCTAAAAGCCCTTACGCTGCTTCGAAAGTTTTTGCTCATAATATGACTAAGCTCTATCGAGAAACCTACGATTTATTTTGTGTAAATGGAATTCTATTTAACCATGAATCTCCATATAGAGGGGAAACGTTTGTAACAAGAAAAATAACAAAGGCCGTTGGGAGAATAGCAATGGGAATACAGGACAAGCTAACCTTGGGAAATTTAGATGCATCTAGAGACTGGGGTTTCTCTGGAGATTATGTTGAAGCAATGTATTTAATGATGCAACATGATAAAGCAGATGATTGGGTCGTTGCTACTGGAGAGACTCATACCGTAAAAGAGTTTGCAGAAAAAGCCTTCGACTCAGTAGATTTAGATTGGAATAAATATGTAGAATCTTCTGAAAAATATTACCGCCCTAACGAAGTAGGTTATCTTCTGGGAGATCCATCTAAAGCAAAAAAACATTTAAATTGGGAACCAAAAGTTACATTTGATGAATTGGTGAAATTAATGGTTGATTACGATTTAAACCAAGCTAAAAAAGAAGCAACATTATTAAAAGAAAATCTCATTAGCCCAACTTGGGAACACCCCGTACAACAATAAATAAAATGTAGCTTAAGAAGTATGAAAAAAAAGAAAATTTTAGTATTTGGAGGAAATGGTTTTCTTGGCTCATGGGTAACTGAGATGCTAAAAGATAAGATAAATTATGATACCGTAATAATAAAAGGGAAAAAAGATTTAGACATAACAGACTTCAATTCTCTATTAAGTTATTTAAAGAAAAATTCATTTGATTATATTATAAATTGTTCTGCGTTTGTTGGTGGCATAGCTTTTGGTTATGAATATCCGGCAAAGCTTCTAGAAATTAATACGACCTTAGCTAATAATCTTTATAAGGCATCAGTTGAGTCAGATGTAAAATTGCTTATAAATCCAATTTCAAACTGTGCGTACCCAGAAAATATTAATTATTACGAAGAAGATAAGTTTTGGAGTGGACCCCCTCATGAATCGGTCTTTAATTATGGCCTATCTAAGAGGCTAATGGTTGCACTTGGAAAAAGCTATAAACAAGAATACAACTTCTCATCGGTAAATGTAGTCTTATCAAATATGTATGGACCTAAGGATCACTTTGATGAATCACGTTCTCACGCATTAGGTGCTTTAGTAAAAAAAATTTGTGATGCTAAAAATAATAATCAAAGTGAAGTTGAGATATGGGGGTCTGGTAAGCCAATAAGGGAGTGGTTGTTTATTGAAGATGGAGCAAAAGCTCTTATTGAATCTTTAAAACTGCTTGATAATGCCTATTTCTTTAATGTAGGTGTAGGAAAAGGTATTTCAATAAAAGAACTTGCAGAGAAGATAGCTTATTTTGCAGAATGGGATGGAGAGTTTGTATATAATAAAGAAAAACCAGATGGCGTTTTAGAAAAGACTGTAGATGGGACTAATGGAGAGAAATTACTAAGTTGGAAACCATCAACTTCTTTAGATAAAGGTATAAAATTAACTGTAGATTGGTATTTTGAAAATGGAACAAAAAAATGATATTGAAAAAATTTACCATAAAGAACAACATATAGCCTCGATCATTAGGCCTTTGTTGTCAAAAGATGGTCTAAGTTTCTTAACTGAAGACGAAAATTATATACAAGTAGGAGTATGGAACTACAAAAAAAATTTAAAACTACCAGCACATTTTCATAATGAATTTAGCAGAGAAAGTTTTAAGACTAATGAAGTAGTCTATGTGGTTAAAGGAGACATTGACTGTAATCTGTATACTGAAGAAGGTGATTTAATAAAGACCGTAAATATTAAAGAACAAGAATTAATAATTCTATTTAATGAAGCTCATGAGTACATAATGAATAAAGATTCAATAATTGTAGAAATAAAAAACGGTCCTTATTTTGGTCCAGAAAAAGACAGGGTTAGGATTGAGACAAGATAGAATATTCCAAGTTAAACCCGATTTAGACAAATCAGATATAGATAGTGTTGTTAATTACCTAAATTCAGGGGGGTGGTTAACTGAGCATAAAATAACAGAATCTTTTGAAAAAGAAATAAAAGATTATGTCGATAGAAAAAGCGCATTCAGTGTTCCAAATGGAACAATAGCAATTTACTTATCAATATTAGCTAGTGGAATAAAAAAAGGTAGTAGAGTTGCTGTTCCAAACCTAACAATGATTGCGACAATTAACGCAGTCCTGTGGGCAGAGAGCATACCAGTTTTAGTAGATGTAGATGAAACTTTATGCATGTCTTATGAAAAATTGACAGAAGTCAATGATTTAGATGCAGTAATTTTTGTACCTTTAAATGGAAGAACTGGAGAGGGAGAAAAGATTGAACAATGGTGTGAAAAAAATAATATATTGCTAATTGAAGATTCTGCTCATGCATTAAGTTCAAGTTACTCAAATAAGAAGTGTGGTTCTCTTGGAGATTTAAGTATCTTCTCGTTTACCCCACATAAAATAATCACAATGGGACAAGGGGGGATGATCCTTACAAATAATAAGGAGTATGCAGAAAATATATTTAATCTGAAAACATTTAATAGATCTAAAGATAAGCTTGATTGGCATGATGGATTTGGATTAAATTTTAAAATTACAGATATACAAGCTTCTCTGGGGTTGTCACAATTTAAAAAATTGGATAAATTTTCAAAAGGAAAAAAAAGAAAATGGGAAATATACAAAGAAGAAATAAATACAGAAAAAATAGAATTTATACCTTTTAATGATAAAGAAGTTCCTTGGTTTTTTGATATTGTCTGTATGAATAAAAAACATAAAGAAAATATTCAAAACTCTCTAGAGAAAATGAACATTGAGACTAGAAATTGCTACCCACCTTTAAGTCTTCAAAAATATCTTAAAAATATTGAAAAAACAAACTTAGATTACTCAGAAAATATATCAGAGAATATTTTATGGCTTCCTTCATCTAACAATTTAGAAGAAATAGATATTAAAGAAATATCCAAAATAATTTCTAGTCAGGTATAAATATGTCTGAAGTTTATATACATAAATCCAGCATAGTTTCTAAAGAAACCACGATAGGTAAAGGAACAAAAATTTGGCATTTTACTCATATAAGGGAAAATGTGACAATTGGAGAAAATGTAACAATTGGACAGAATGTCTATATAGACAAAAATGTAGTCATTGGAGATAATTGTAAGATACAAAATAATGTATCTATTTATAACGGAGTTGTTTTAGGTGATGATGTTTTTATAGGGCCAAGTGTTGTATTTACAAATGATAAATACCCTGATGTAAAAATTTGGGATGAAAATTTAATTCTTAAAACTTTAATAAACGATGGTGTATCGATAGGAGCAAACTCCACTATTCTTCCTGGAATTGAGATAGGGAAAAATACTTTGATTGGGGCTGGCTCTCTTGTTTCAAAAAATTTTGGAGAAAAATTATTGGTTTATGGCAACCCAGCTAAAGAAATAAAAAAAACAAAAGATGAGTAAAATTTTAATTATTGCTGGTACAAGACCAGAAATAATTAAAATTTCTACTTTATCAAATTACCTTAGTTCAAATATTTTATTCACAGGTCAACATTTTGATAAAGAAATGAGTGAATTTTTTTTTACATTGATAAAAGAGCAAAATCTAATAAGACTTGAAAGCAGCAATTATGAAGTGGGCGAACATGAAGGATTTATTAATGACATAAAAAGAAAATTACTTGAAATAGGGCCTTCTTCTGTTCTTGTTCAGGGTGATACAAATACCACTCTTTATGGTGCTTTAGCAGCAAAATCTTTGGGGATAAAAATAAATTATATTGAATCAGGTATGAGGTCGAGGGATATTAACCAAATTGAAGAAAGAAATAGAATCATAGTATCCGGCCTTGCAGATTTAAATTTTTGTAACCATATCATCAATAAAGAAAATTTGTTATCAGAAAATATAAATGAAAGAAAAATACATATATCTGGTAGTACAGTTTATTCAGTCCTATATGAAAATAATTTATTAAATCAACAAAAAAACGATATTAAAGATAAGTTTATATTACTTACACTACATAGGCCGGAAAATGTAGATCATGAAGAAAAATTAATGGACTTATTAAATTCTATTAATTTAATAGGTGAAAAGGTTATTTTCATAATTCACCCAAGAGTTCAGAAGTCTATAGAAAAAAAACACTTGGAATCTTTTAAAAATATTCATATACAAAATCCTAAAAACTATTTTGAATTTATTAATTTAATAAAAAACTCAATGTTTGTTATTTCAGATTCTGGAGGAATTCAAGAAGAATCTGCCATCCTTGGAATACCATTACTAATACCAAGAGAATTTACAGAAAGACCTGAAATGTTGAATAAGTTTAATCTTTTAGTTAAGTCCAGCGAACAAGTTCTTAAAGAAAGTAATAAATTAATTAATGGAGATTCTGAAATTCAAAAAATTGATAAAAATGAATTACTTTATGGAAAGTCTGAAGTGATTAAAAATATAGCTGAAAGACTTATTTAGTTGATATTACTTTCAATACACCAATTATTGTTTTGAAATAATTCATTTTTGATTTTCCATACAGTCTTTTATCTAAATAAAGAGCACACTGATCAAACGTACATCCAGAATTTGATAATTTTTTTATTATTTCTACCTGGGATTCAAAACCAGGATTATTAATATTTAGGTTTGTAATTTTATTAGATTTATATATTCTTGGTCCTCCAGCAACTTCGTGAACTTTAACGCCTATTAATTTTGAAATAATAAAATTTCCAACCCTTGCAATAAGTACTCTAATTTTACTGGCATTTGAAAATTCACTTCTTTCATGGTTCATTGAAGCAATAACTACATCTGCTTTTTTCCGATTTCTATAGAGTTCCTCGACTACTAAAAAATTATGGCTCAAATCAGCATCTATAGTTACAACATAGTCTGTTTTTATATTCATAAAACCTGTTTCAAAAGCCTTACCTATTCCTTTGTTTAATTCATGACTAATTACTTTTAATTTAGGATAATTTTTCTCCATATCATTTAAAACCTCCCTTGTTCCGTCGCTGGAACCATCATCAATAATTAAAATATTCCAATTGTCATGTAATTTTTGATAAAAATGTTCAACAAAAGGAATTATGTTTTTTTCCTCGTTAAAGGCAGGTGCTAGTATTGTTAATGAGTCCATATGGTTAACACAAATAATACTATAGATTTGTTTGATTTATCTATATCTAAAGATTTAGAAAAGAAATTTAATAAGAGTTTAACAAAAATACTTAAAAATAAAGATTTCGTTCTTGGTAAAGATGTTTCATCATTTGAAGAGAAACTTTCAAATTTTCTTGATGTGAAATTTTCTTACGGTTTAAATTCTGGAACTGATTCGCTAGAAATTGCCCTTAGAGTTTTGAAAATTGGGCCTGGAGATGAGGTTATTGTTCCAAGTTTTTCATTTTTTGCAACATCAGAAGTTGTCCTAAAAATAGGAGCTCAACCAATCTATTGTGACATTAACTTGCAAGACTTAACATTAGACACTAAACATTTAAATAAATTAATTTCAGAAAAAACAAAAGCAATAATTGCTGTTCATTTATTTGGTAATGCTGCAAATATAAATTTGATTAAAAAAACTATTAAAAAAACAAAAATTCATTTAATAGAAGACACGGCTCAAGCCTTTGGATCAAAATATAAAAATAAATATTTAGGTACTTTTGGAGAGTTTGGATGCTTCTCTTTTTATCCAACAAAAAACCTTGGCTGTTTTGGTGACGGTGGAGCAATAGTATTTAAAAAAAATAAATATTCTGAAGAAATAAAATCATTAAGAAATCATGGTTCAACAAAAAATTATTATCACAAATATATTGGACTAAATTCAAGACTGGACTCAATCCAAGGATTAATACTTAAATTAAAACTTGGAGAAATAAATAAAAATTTAAATTTGAGGATTAAAAATAACAATCTTTACAGAAATTTGTTAGACAATAATCATGTAAACTTGCATTCTCAGATTAACCAACCAATGAATGTTTTTCCAATTACTGTAAAAGATGCTTCTCTAATGAACAAAATAAAATCTAATCTTAAAAAAAATAAGGTAGGTTTTGGGACTTATTATCCTTTCGGATTGCAAGAATTTCCTATATCACAACTTAAGCAGAGTAAGAGTGATTTTAAAAATACAGACTATGTTAAAAAGAACATAGTTACAATCCCCTGCCATTCTAAAATAAGTTCTGAAGATATAAAAAAAATATCAAATATAATAAATGAATCATGATAGAAAACAAATTTTTAATTATTGGTTATGGAAATATGGGGAAACTACATTCCGAAATTCTTTCGTCTTTAATTGATAATTGTAAATTTCATATAATTGATACAAGAAAACTAAAATTAGGTGAAAAAAATTTAAATCAAATTGAATTTAAAGATATTAACGATATCAATACTTATGGTGGAATCATAATATCTACGCATAGTGATAGCCACCTTAACTATATTAAAAAATTAAAAAAATACAATAAGCTTATTTTTGTTGAAAAACCACTTGTAAGTAAACAAAAAGAAATTGATTACTTTAAATCTAAAAAAAACAAAAATATTTTTTGTGGATTTATAGAGACACATAATGAATTATTTGAAATTGCAAAAGAAAACATGACAGATGATCCATTTCACATTCAAGTTGAAAGAATCTCTCCTTCAATAAGTTCCAGTAGAATTAAAGATGACGTTGACTTTGACTTAACAATTCATGATGTAAGTGTTGCGTTAGAATTTTTTATTAATTATAAAGATATTATTTTTTCTAGATCAACAAATATAGGTAAAAATAAAAATGGACTTTATGAAATGAATACATTGAATGTTGAAACAAAGCAATGCTTGTTGAATTTTTCAAGCTCTAGACTAGGCCAGAAAAAAATTAGGAAATGGAAAATTTTTACTGCAAATGAACAATTAAATATTGATTTAATTAAAAAAGAAATTGTTGTTACGAAAAAAAATAAAAAAATAAGTTTGAAAAAGAATCAACTTGTCCAAGATTTCAATGAAAAAATAATAATAGATACAAAAATTAATCCTGGACATAAACAAATGGTTGAATATTTAAATTGTCTTAAAAATAATGCTACTGAATATAAATACAATAACTTAATTAATGCTCATGAAATACTTCTTAAAAGTAAATAGAAACACAAACATAGCTTTTATCTTCTCAGTAGGTTTTTCAATATTATTCTTATATTATCAAATTCCATGGGGTTTAATGGATGACTATAAGTGGATTGTTAGAACTCAAGAATTTATAGAAGAACCAATAAAAGAATATATTGAGTTCCAAAAAGATTGGATTGGCAAAGGAACTTTACAGCCATTTATACAATTACAATTTATTTTTCAATACTTACCGGGTATATATTTAGGATCTTTATTTACATATACTCAAAATATTTTCATAATATTTTTTACCCATTATTATCTATTTAAAATTTTTGAAAAAAAACTGGAAATAAAATATATTGACTCCTTATCAGTTTTGATGATTTATCCATATACCTTTGATATGTTTTTACTACCAAGTCTTCAGGAAAAATTTTCTGTGCCCCTATTTACATATTTACTGTATACCTTAGAAAAAAATAAAGAATTTAATAAAAATAAGCATGTTTTTATTTTTTTCCTTTCTCTCTCTATACCATTTATCAAGCTGCAAGGGTCTGTCTTTATTTTTTTCATTATCTTTTATTGGTTTTTAAATAGAACTAAAGATTCCCTAATTTCAATTTTAGGATTTATTTTAGCAATTCTAATTCAGGGATATATATTATTTTTTATTGATAGTGGATATTACGTAGTCGACAACACAATATCTCAAATATTTGAAAATCTTTTTTCTTTACAAAATTTATTTTTTCTATTAGTAATTTTAACAAGTTTGCTTTTTGCTATATTTGAAAAAAATAATGAAAAGAAATTTTTTATAACTGGACTTGCATTTTCTGGAGCTTCCTTACAATTTATTTATTTAAATTGGGAAACATATGGCTATCTTTTGTCTTTCTATTCTTTTTTTCTTTCTTTGTTGGTTCCTTATTGTGTTTGTTTTGTACTAAATAAATTAAATATAAAGTTATTTTATAAATTAAGCACTTTTTCTTTGGTGGTCTTAATGGTTGTAAGTAGTTACTTATTTTTCTTACCAAGAATTGAAAGATGGTCAGACTTAAATACAGTTTATATTACATTAGATGAAGTTAATTTAGATCAGAGTGTTTATTATTGTGGCTCAGAGGGTGTTCTGACTTTTAATAATTTAAATAATAATATTAATGAAGTTAAATTTGCAGGAAACTTTGATGATATAGAAGAAAATAACTTTTATTTTATTACAGACGATCTTCAATGCTCTTATCTTGAAGAATTTTTAAATAATAAATGCATTATTCAAGATGGTTATGAGTCAAAATATAGGAGAGTTCAAATTAATAAATATAGTTGTTAATTAATATAACTTATTGATATAAACTAATTATTGTTAATGAATAATTCACAATTATCACCAATAACTATTTTTGGATACGATAGACCAAATCATCTTAATAATTTACTTGAATCGCTAACAAAAAATTCTGAGTCAAAAGATTCAATTGTTTATTTTTATATTGATGGTTTAAATAAAAATACAGATAAATCAAATTATGATAAAACAATTGAAGTGGCCAATAAGAATTGGGAGTTTGGAGAAAAAAAAATAATTGTTCGAGACAAAAATCTTGGTTGTAGAGACAATATTATTTCTGGAATAACTGAAGTTCTTGATAGGCATAAAAAAATTATTGTGATTGAAGATGATTTGGTTGTTAGCCCTTATTTCCTTGATTATATGAACAACTCTCTGAGTACATATGAGAAAAATAAAAATATATGGCACATAAACGGCTGGAGTCATCCAAAATCTTTTTTTGGTAAATCTGGAACTGCTGTTAGCTATATAATGTCACCTTGGGGATGGGGTACTTGGGGTGATAGATGGAAAATATTTATGAACGGCAACTATCATAATAAAAATCTTATATCGGATATGTCTAAATCAAAAGTAAAAAAATTTAATATATCAAATTTATATGACTTTGAAAACATAATAGTAAAACATCAACAAAATGAAGGAAGCATATGGGATGCCTACTGGTATCAGGGAATGTTTTTAAATAACGGTCTTACAATTTTTCCCACAAGATCTCATATACAAAATTTTGGATTTGATGGAACCGGTTTACACTGTGGTGAAAATGATGAGTTCAATACAAAATTAAATCAATCAAGAACTATAAACTACAGTAAAAAAATTAAAGTTCATAATTTTTATGAATTGAGTTTCAAAAACTTTTATAGAAAAATAAAAATAAAAAATTACATAAATTATCATAAAGAAAAATTTAGTAGTGTTAGTTCGTTTCTTAACTTTTTAAAAAGAAAAATAATAAATTAATTATGAAAAAAATAATTTCAACTTGTGAAAGAACAAGCACAAATAAAGATGCTTTTGAATCTTTATCTAAAAAATTTGGATTTGAATATATAGAAGTCTTTCCAACGAATCAAGGTTTCCAAGCTAAGGAAATGAAAGAAGCAATAAAAGATTCTTCTATATGCATAGTTGGAGATGACTCTATTGATAGTGATGTAATTAATGCCGCAACAAAATTAAAGCATATAATTAAATGGGGTTCTGGAACCGACCAAATAGACATTGCGGCAGCTAAATCAAAAGGTATTGAGGTTACAAATACTCCAAATATATTAGGTAAATATGTCGCTGAGTTTGTTATCGGTTTGATTATCAATAGTTTAAGAAAAATAACTTCAAATAATGAAAAAATGAAAGAAAAAATTTGGGATAAATCATTCGGAGCTTCTTTATACAAAAAAGTAATAGGGTTTTACGGATATGGAGATATTGCAAAAAACCTTACAAAGCTTTTAGAGCCTTTTGATTGCAAAATAATTTATTCTGATTTAGAAGATTTAAAATACAATAATGCTGAGTATAAAGATATAAGATCATTAATTTCTGAATCAGAGATTTTAATTATATCAGCACCCCTTACAGAAAAAACTAGGGGTGTTGTAAATGCAAACTTTTTAAAAGAAGCTACTAAATTAGATTTATTAATTAACATCTCAAGAGGCGAATTATTAATTGAAAAAGAAATATTAGAAATGGTAACAAATAAGGAGCTAAATATGCTTTGTTTAGATGTTTATGAAGAAGAACCACCAAAATTAAACAATCAACTACTAAATAATGAAAGAATCTTATTTACATCTCATAATGCATCAAATACAATTGACGCAAACAATGAAGTAAATAAGGTAATTTTAAATAAATTAAATAAAATACTTGGAGAATAAATGAACTACATATTTGGCAGCGCATCAGGAATCGGCAATAGTCTATATAAGCTTTACAAAAAAAATGGGTCAAATGTTTTCGGTTTCGATGTTAACGAATCTCCAGAAACTGATAAGATTATAGACTTACGCGATCTTAAAAATATAAGTGAAATAATTGAAATAATAAATAAAGAGAAAGTTGAATCAATAACTTACTGTGCAGGAACTCAAGATTCAAAAAATATCACAAACTTATTCAATGTTAATGTTCTTTCCTTCATAGAAATAATTAATAACTCAATTGAAAACTTTGAAGAAACTGTAGTTTGTGCTGTATCTTCTGTTCATTCTGTCGCATCAAATGATAAAAATATTGAATATGCTTCTACAAAGGCTTCTCTTGAGTCAGCTGTTAAGACATTCTCTACAGCAAAAACAAACTCTTATTTTTACTTTTTAAGACTTGGCGCTACGGATACTAACTTACTAAGAGAAAATGTTGAAGATTTAGATAAATTAGTTAACGCATTACCAAGTGGTAAATTATTTAAGGCTGAGGATGTAAGTAAATTAATTTTTGATATTAATACCAAACATAAATCCCTCTTTAATGGAGGTCATTTACAAATAGATCAAGGTGTCTTGTCTAAATTATCAACTGAATAACTATTCTAATATTTTTTTAAGTAACTCTAAATCTTCCTCATTATCTATATCAATTGATTCAGATTTCTTAGTAGAAAAGTAAACCGAATCTTTACCTATTCTTTTAAAATTATTATCTTTAAATTGTTCCTTTGAAAATATATAAAAATTTGAATTTTCTTCATAAATAAAATCTAATTCTTGAGTAGGAATCAACTCTTCAGGGTTATGATTAATAGGTTTAAGCTCCTGGTCGTAAAATCTTGATTGAAAAACATTTACTGAAAAGATGGATTGTTTATTTTTGATATACTCTTCTAGTGCTTTATTTATAGTTTTTTCTTTTAACAGAGGGTTGGTTGTGTGTGTCTGAAAAATAAAGTCATTATTTATATTATCTAAATTTGACTTTATTATCTTATTAACTGATTCCGTAGGGTCTTTAAGACACTCATCTCTGATTTTAAAATCTATATCGGTAAAATAATTTTCTATTAATTCAACAACCTTTTCATCGTCTGTATCAATAAGTATTTGGTCTATTAGATCGATTGATTTAAGTGTATTTATAATGTAAAAAAATAAAGGTTTGCCTTTTATAAGGGTAAAATTTTTGTCCTTTACTCTTTCTGATTTATATTTAATTGGTATAAAAGCTGAAAATTTCATTTGTAAAAATAATCTTTCTTAAAATGCTCTACATTTTTTTTATTATCTTCATAAGAATAATATTTATTCTTGATACTTTTCTTTGATTTAATTGGATAATTTATACCTAAAAAATGTCCAAGATTCTTGTTGTATCTATATAGAAATACTTTTATTAATGAAGAATTAGAATAATATTTATTTTCTTCTTTATAATTTATATCAATTTTTATTTCATTAAATATACTTTTTAATAAATCTGTTAATTTATATTCTATAGAATTAGGAAAAATATCATTTAAAGCTTGTGCTTCTCTTCTAAATCTATTTCTTATCTGCTTTGATTTCTCATCATGATAATGCCTAACCTCAGCACTAGAAGAATAAAATATTAACCCTCCTTTATTCATTACTCTTTGTGCAAATTCAATATCTTCACATCCGGTTAAATCTTCATTAAATTTTAATGAATTCCATGTTTTGTATGTAAATGCACAGTTACCATTATTTGCAAAAGCTGATTTTTTAATTTCACTTTTTTCGCCAAACCACATATTTAAATGGGATGCTTCTGATAGCCAAGAGTTATCATTTCCTATTTGTTTTCCATAGACAATCTCTACTTCTGGTGTTTTAAAATTAATAAGTATTTTTTCTAACCATTCGTTGGATGTTGGAAAGCAATGTGCAGAAAGTGAAATTAATTTATCTCTGTATGTAGATTTATTTGCAGCCATATTTAACGATCTTCCAAAACTAAACATACTTTTATCAATCTCTTCTAAAATTATTGGTATTTCTGATTTATAATTTTTTACAAATTCAAAAGAACCATCCGTACTTCCAGAATCAATAAATATTATTTCAAAGTCTTTAAATGTTTGTGATTCAAGTAGAGGAAAAAGTATCCTTAAATTTTCGAGCTCATTTAAACATCTTATTAATATGGAAGCTTTCATGACTTTGACAATTCTACTGAAAATTTGGTATTAAATTCAAGAGGTCCTTTAATTGACATCTCTTTGTCTGCAGCCTCTGATATTAATTTTCGCCCATTTGTACATGGCTCTAATACAACAACATTGCGATTCATCCATCCCCCTTGAGATTGAAATATCCAAAAATACTTAAAAAAATCATTATCATAAGTTAACTTTAATTGATCCTTTTCCTCATCAAAGAGAACTATTTCATTATCAGTAATGTCTATGTAAGCAAAATCATAGAGTCCAGAATTTCTCTCAGGATTAAGAAATTTTTCATGTTCTTCAGTATTTAAAATATTACCGAAATTTTTAACAACCTTTTCCATGTCTTTCTGCTGTAATTTAATGTTTAGTCTTTCAGTTAAAGGAATAGCGATATGAAGTTTAAATAAGAAATAGTCTTTAAATCCAACTTCTCCCTTATATTCTGAAGTAAACTTATTATTTTCAATATTAAATGACTTTATGATGCGGGCCCCAGATTGTAAGTTCTTTATTTCAAGTGTTGCATTGTTTTCACTTAAATTTAATAATTCCCAGCTTTTAAACCAAAGCTCTCCATGGTCAAAGCCAGGACCCCATGAAAAATTTTCTACCGCATCATTAGGAAAAAGCTCTTCCCATCCACCTTGCCAGTTATCATCATAATCTTGACCTTCCTCTACTTTCCTTGTTGGTAATTTTGGATCTTTCCAAACCCACTCCTTACCTGTTCTTTTATTAACTAGTGAGGAAACCCTCCCTCCTAGTTCAGGGATAAATTTAACTTCTATTTCATCATTTTTAAGATTGAATTTTTTTACAGTCATTAGCTTTTTATTATTTGCTTATTCTTAATTTTATTAATTAATCTATTTAA
>CEVN01029304.1_pt1 | contig 25563 bp, 22 predicted proteins | sample 427041 | NCBI WGS metagenome assembly CEVN01 (sample SAMEA2623463, study PRJEB7988) | marine metagenome | biome: marine biome (ENVO:00000447); feature: surface water layer (ENVO:00002042); material: "saline water (ENVO:00002010), including plankton (ENVO:xxxxxxxx)" | depth 5 m
TCAACCTTTAAAGAATCGGTCTTGTACTTCATATAAAGAATTTTATTATCTTGACGCCTAATTATATTATCCAATTGATTTTGTTTATCTTTATTTTGATCTAGAGCTGAATAATTTTTTTTAATTTCAGATCCAGTATTACCTCTATCAATTAGCCAATAACCTAGCTGAGATATCAATAATAAAATAGATATTATCCATAGTATTCTAATTTGCATATTTAACTATTATCTCCTTCTTCCATTTCTGCTAGTTTGATTTCCCAATCGGAAATAAGATCACCTTTGTGCTCTGACAAGACATTTTTACCTTTTCTCATCAAATCTATAACTGATTGCTTTTTATCTTCATCTTTCTTAAGACTTTCAAAAAGATCATTAACTTCATCTTCGAAATCATTAACAGTATTCTCTAAACGACGAAATAATTCGTCAAGCAGAAGCTCACCATACTGATCCCCAACTTTTTCAACAAGCTCAGTTATTTTATCGGATATATAGCTGTTTTCTAATTCTGTTTCTTTTTGCATTTTATTATCACATTTAATAGGATTAAATTATAACCACAATCTCACCACTAATGAAAGATAAAAATATTATTAATCATTTCCCATTTATTTTATCATCTTTTGATTCAATTTTTTCATTTATTTTGGCATCAAAGCTTACTTCACTATCATTAATCTGATTCATATCCTCATCTAAAAGTTCGTCCTTATGATCGGTGAAAAAATTAAATACACCATTTAAAAAATACTTCATTGAAAATATAATAACTATTGAGGATATTGTAGATACATAGAAGCCCATTCCAATTAATATTGGCATATAAATAAATAATATGTAAGTAATCAATTCTTGATCACTTTTAATTCTTCTGTTTAAATAAAAACCTAAAAAAATAAATAAAGACAAAATAAATATCGGCAATAGTTCAGTCGATATGTCAGAATAGCTATTTGCAACTGTTATCATCGATACAATAATAATAGATAAGGTAGAAAAAAAACTCAATTCTCCTTCACTGCTATTTTTATTATTCAAATAATATATAATAAGAGAAAGAACAGCTGTTAAAACAACGTTAAATAAAAAAATAATATAATAACCAAAAGTTGCTATCATGTTTTATAAATGAACATCAAATTTTAATTTAAACTTACCAAAATTTAGTATTGTCATAACTGGTTGTCCCAATAAATTGTAATCAGGGACAAATCCCCAGGATCTTGAGTCAGAGCTCCCATTTCGATTATCTCCAACCATAAAATAATAATCATGTCTTAAAATGTAGTCAGACTTTTCAGAAAGAGCAGTTCCATTAATTAAAATCTTACTTAGGAGTTCTTTCTTTAAAATTTTATTAATTTCTAAACTTACATTATAATCGTAAAGATTTTTATAATTATAAAAATCTATTGCTAATTCCATAACATCTTTCCTTAAGTCTATTGCTAATTCCACAACATCTTTACTTAAGTCTTTTGATAACTCTTTAGTATGAAAAATTTCCTCAAGAAGTTTATAATGACTATATAAACCTATAACTTTTTTTCTTAAGTCTTCTTCTTCTTCTGACAACTCTTCTTTTTCTAATATCTCTTCAAGCTTCTTCAATTGCTCACCAAGTGTAGAAATATCCATACTATGAATTACCTCAAAATCAATTTTAGGGGGTGGTATTTCACCAATGTTAGGATTAGTGATTCGCCAGTATTCTGAAATAATTGTATTTAATTTAGTATTTAAATCATTCTTTTTTTTCAAGTAATCTTCATTCAAGTTTTTATATACACTATTTGAGAATATTTTTCGCTGTTTCTCAACATTATAGGTGAAAAAATCTTTTAATGATATCTTACCATTTTCTATATCATTATTAACAGTGTTTATAATATTTTTAGATCTATTTTTTAGCATTAGGTCAGTATCAACATTTGAAAGATATATTATAAAAGATAATAAAGATAAATACAAAATTAGCTGAGAGGAGTTATTTAGATTAAATCTAGAACCTTCTCTATTAGACATTTCCTTAAATAAAGAAAAAATCTTCCATACAATGAAACCAATTATTGCAAGAACAATATACGTGTTCATACTTTTTACAAATCCCCATATAGTCATTGAAGTATCAAACATCTGCTCATTGTCAAACTTATGAAACTGGTAATTTTTTGAAGGCTCTAAGCTATTATAATCAAGCCTTTTTTCATCTAGGTTATAAATAGAACCTAAATCACCTATACTATCTCCTTTTAGGGATATGTTATAACCATCAAGCAGAAGAATCATTAAATTGGAATACAAATCTATGTTTTCGTCATTAAAATCTATTTTCATCCCTTTGAAAGGAACTTGAAAACTTATATTATCACGATCAATATATTTTGCATTTCCTAATGAATCTGAAATAGGGTTGTAATATGAGAAAATTTCAGAAAATTTATTATGCTGAAATGTGCTAAAAGCTTTTTCTGTGGGTCTTGGGTCTTCAATCAATGAAGTTCTTTCTTTTTTAATTCTAGATTTTTCAGGATAAGTCAGGTCTTGTCTGTAAATAATAGAATCTTTAGTATCTCCTATACTTATTTTCCCACCTTTAATCTCTATAAATTGTTTAGGTAGACCTATGGTTCTTTTAACATATTTATGCATATCATCATACGGAAATTCAAATACAGTAATATCTCCGTTTTGTACACTTTTAAATTCAGGTAATCGTGTATTAGGTATATATGAACCAATTCTTGAGAACGGGACACCTATCCAATTTGGTGTCCTTAAACCATAAATAAATTTATTTCCAATAACCAAGTCTCTTTCTTCAATTGTATCAAGCATTGAACCTGTAGGGACTACATAAATTTCTAAAATAGTTGTCTTAACAAACCACGCAATTAGGATTAGTAGTATGAAATTTCTAATGCTTTTGAAGGTTTTTGAATTCATTAGTAACCTACAGCCTGCCCATTTCTTCTATCATCGCTGACTCCATAAAAAAGATTTAACTTTTTATCATACATTATACAATTTGCCTCACCAATAGAACGTTTGATTCCAATATCATGTCCGTATTCCTCAAGTTTATCAATGACATGTGGCGAAAATCTTGAATCTTCAATAGTAATTTTATCAGGAAGCCATTGATGGTGCGTCCTTGGAGATTCAACTGCATCTTTAAGAGACATATTATAATCTATAACATTTGAAATAATTTGTGCGACAGTAGTAATAATCGTCGATCCTCCTGGAGAACCTACAACCAAAAACAAATCACCTTCTTCATCTTCAATAATTGATGGAGACATAGAGCTTAACATCCGCTTATTTGGAGCAATTGAATTAGCCCAACTACCAACTAAACCATATTTATTTGGGTAGCCTGGCTTAATAGAAAAGTCATCCATTTCATTATTTAGCAAAAAGCCCGCATTATCAACGGTTATGCCAGAACCATACCAGCCGTTTACGGTCGTGGTAACGCTAACCGCATTACCCCACTTATCAACCACAGAATAATGAGTAGTTTCTTCCTTTTCAGTATTCATTGTTTTAAATGGAATTATATCTTCTGAATTGCTAGCTTTACAACAATCTATATCACTTGCTTTAAAAGCAGCATAGGCATCACCAATCAAAGTATCTATTGGAATTTCTATAAAATCCATATCTCCTAAAACTTCAGCTCTGTCAGCATATGCTCTTTTTTCAATCTCAGACATATAGTGAATATGGTCTGCGCTATGATATGAGATTGATGATAAATCAATAGTTTCTAACTGATTTAAAATCTCAGCCAATACGATACCACCTGATGAAGCAGGAGGCATTGTTATAACCTTATTATCATGATAATAAAATTCAATCGGGTCACGTTCAACTGGCCTATAATTAATTAAATCAAGATGGGTAATTAGCCCATTTGTCCTATCCATGCAATCAATTATCATATCAGCCGTTTTACCTTCATAAAACTCTTTGTAGCCAAATGATGAAATTCGTGATAAAGTATTAGCTAAATCTTTTTGTATGAGCAAATCTCCAACTTGATATCCCTCAGCTTTTGTAAAAATACTTCTAGTCTCAGGATCGTTAGACAGAAAATTTTTATAATATGGGCTATTGAGTAACATATAATTCAAATAATCAATTTCATGTCCATAACGAGCAACTTTAATTGAGGGGGCAATTAGAGAAGACCACCTTTTAGAACCATATTTTTCATGGACATAACCTAAACCTGCAACAGTTCCAGGTACACCAACCGCATATGAAGTATTCCAGCTCTTTCCGCTAATCACTTCACCATTTTCATCAAGAAACATGTCTTTTGATGATGCGAGAGGGGCAACTTCTCTAAAATCAATTGTCGTTGCAGTGCCATCTGCGAATCTGACAACCATAAATCCTCCACCACCAATATTCCCAGCGCCTGGATGAACTACAGCTAACGCAAATCCAACTGCAACCGCCGCATCTACTGCATTTCCACCATCTCTTAGAACTTGAGCACCTATTTGAGATGCAATAGCATTGGATGAGACAACCATACCATTTTGACTAACAGCATCTGGCATCTTAGAAAAAAGTGTAGATATCAGTAAGGCTATGATTACTATTTTATTCATATTTTAAATGATTTAATTACTTTTACCATTCCAGTATTAATATAAATTACATCTAACCTTCTTTTCAAAATAGAATCTTTTTCTTTTATTTCATTAATTAAAGATGATTCAACTTCATAATTTTGATTTTTAACAAACAAGCTATATACAACAAATCCTTTATCTTGATGTATAATTGCTACATCTTCAGCTTTATCAAAATATTTTATACAATAACCATTTTTTATTAAACGCATTGCATATTGAACTTTATAACATGATTCATAATCTGCCATTGAGTTTTCATTTATTTCTAATACTGGTCGAAATGTTTTTCGATGAATTGAGGTCGGGCCATATTGATTAAGGATGTCAACATGATGCTTAGTACCGTAACCTTTATGCTTTGAAAGATTATACATAGGGAAAACTTTATCATAACTATCAACTATTTTATCTCTAGAAACTTTAGCAATGATTGAAGCTGCAGAAATTTCAGCTATCTTTTGATCCCCTTTAACAATAGCCTCTTGCTCTATTTTTGTATCTAATAGCTGATTACCATCTATTAATAATTTTTGAGGTGTATTTTTTAGGTTATTTATCGATAAAAGCATAGCTTTTTTAGTTGCATTAAGTATGTTAATTGTATCAATAGTTTCATTACTAACAATTCCTATACCATAATCAATATCTTGTGAGATAATTTTTTGATATATTTTTTCACGTTTATTTTTAGAAATTTTTTTTGAATCAGTAATATCTGATATATCAAAATCTTTATTAAATATAACTGCACATGCAACAACAGGGCCAAATAATGGGCCTCTTCCAGCCTCATCAATTCCAGCAACTAAATTATAATAATTTTCCATAAATATATTTTTAATTTAACTAAAATCCCTCATAAATTAAAGACATGTTAGGGGTGCTATATTGCTGAGAACATACCCTTTAAATTAACCTGAACTGGATAATGCCAGCGGAGGAAAACATGATGAAGAACTTTATTATAACTACAATAATATCCACTATTTTATTTTCAAAAACTTTTAGAATTTTAGATGAAAATCAAAATCCCATATCTAACGCTCATATCTTTAGAAATGGATATGTTACGATATCAGATTCTGACGGTTTCTTTTTTATAAATGATAAATGTTTAGATTATACAATATCTCATATTGCTTTTCAAGATCAAGCATTAAATCCCTGCCAATATAACTTTGAGGAAATAGTATTAAATAAATCATCATTACCAGACCAAGAAATAATAATTAATGGAGATTTAAACGAATCAAAGCTCAAAAACTCAGTTTCAGATATTGAGATTTTAACTAAAAAATATCTTGAAAATTCAAATACAAATCATCTACAGGATTTCTTACAATCCTCAACTAATATCAACTATTCTGGAGTTAGCTCAAGAACAAGATATTTTCAAATTAGAGGTATAGGAGAATATGAACAATTCGTAGGACAAGGGGGGCCAAACTATTATGTTGGCACATTAATTGATAATTTCAACTTTAGTGGTTTTGGTTTGCCTATAACGATGTTTGATGTAGAGCAAGTCGAAATATTTAAAGGATGTCAATCTTTTACTTTTGGTCAGAACTCAATGGCTGGCCAAATTAAAATTAAAACATCAAACCCGAAGCCATACCAAGAAGCAGGTCTATCTATAGAATTAGGAAATTTTAACAAAAAAAATATTCATTTGATATACAATCAACCAATAACTAAGAATTTTAGCTATAGAATCACATCTTCTAAAAATACAGATGATGGCTTCATTTATAATGACTATTTAAACGAGCACTCAAATAAAAGGGACGAATTGGTTACGAACCTTAAATTACTCTGGAACAATTCTTACAAAAACAATACTTTCGTATCTATTTTAATTAATACACTGTATTTTGATCTGAATAATAATTATGATAGATGGAGTCCTTCCAATTTTGATAATTTCAATAACTTTACTTCCTACTCAGATTTTAGTGGTCTTCCGGATGATAAGTCACTTGATGCCTTAAAAGGAAAATCATATAGTTTTGAAGTAGATTATACGACTAAACTTTTCAATATAAACTCAGTATTCTCCATACATGATATAAATTTAACTCATAATTATGATGGAGACTGGTCAAACCCTAATCATTGGGGTTCATACTACTTTCCCTTTTCTCAATCAGAAAAACGTAAGAGAAAAAGTAAATCATTCGAAAATAAATTTTCAGCCTCATATAAAAATAATGATATCACATTAGGAATTTTTACAAAACATCTTGAAGAATTTGATTCAGCAGATGGCTTTATTTTTGATTTATTAAACTATACTTATGTATCGAATTTTACTAGTGATTATAAAATAGAGTATCTTTCGTATTATCTTCAAAATACATATAAAATAAATAATGAGTCTAGCATAATACTTAATGTTCGTAGGGACAATTATAAAAACACATACGAATCTAAATCTACAGTGTCTGACTACTATTATAATACTAGTACATCAAATAATCCTGTATATGAATTAGATGAGAGCATATTAAGTGCTAGAATTGGCTTAAAATTAAGCAAATACCATATATCTATTAGCAGAGGTCATAAAGCTGGAGGTTTTAATCAAAACCCTTTTATATCAGATGCAAATAGAACCTATAAACCTGAGTATAGCAGTAGCATCGATATTGGATACCTAAATACTTTTGGTCCATTAAGACTTAACTTGAATCTATTTCATATACAAAGAGAGAACTTGCATGTCAACATTGCTGAACAGGCAGACACTGACAATCCATTAAGCTTTTACTTCTTTACTTCAAATATAAAAAATGGATACAATGAAGGTATAGACTTAAAAATGAATTTAAAAATAAATAAAAGTAGCAGTATTTTTATAAATGCAGGTATGCTAAATGCAATGCGAAATTCATTTACCTATGCTAGTGGAGTTGACAACGATAATAATACGATATATAAAACAATACCTGAAAGAGAGCAAGCAAGAGCGCCACGGTACACATTTAATATTGGACTAGAGTCTTATTTAACAAGCCAACTATTTTTAAGGGTGGAGGCTGTGTCTAAAGATAAATATTATTATTTTGATAATGAAAATCAAGTATCAGATGGCTACACGATATTAAACTTGAATTCTATCTATAGATTTAATGACAAACTTTCTATCGGATTTAATGTTAGAAATTTATTGGACGAAAAATACTCTGTTCATGGATTTTATTTTTCTTTAGATGGGTACATGCCTACTCAACTATATGAGTCACCTGGGGACCCTACAACATATGGCATAGAATTAGATTATAAGTTTTGACTTATTTATTAATAATATATTTTTCCATTATTCTATTTGTCGGCTTTAAATCTAAGGGATATAAAGATAGGCAGGATTACCTTTATGCTGGAAGAAAATTAACCGCAATCCCTCTTTTAATGACCTTGGTTACAACCTGGTACGGCGCAATATCAGGAGTTGGCCAAGAAATTGCATACAATGGAGTATCAGCATGGCTATATCTTGGGCTATCTTATTACGTTGCAGCATACATTTATTCTGAATTTATATCACATAAGATTATTGATTTTAATATAAGCTCAATATTGATTGGTATCCTTGAGCATATGGGAAAAAAATCGGCAATGATAGCCGCTCCAATAGTCTTACTGTACATATCCCCTGCTCCGTACTTAATAATGCTGGGCAATATTATTGATACCATGATATTTCAATCAAAAAATTTTGAACTATCAATTATCATGGGCATAATCGTAAGTACAATTTACTGTTTCAAGGGTGGTTTTAAATCAATTATAAGCACAGATAGGCTGCAATTTCACTTTATGTTTTCAGGTTTTTTGCTATTATCACTTTATATAGTGTTTATTTACGATTTTGGGTTTATCAAATTAAATAATATTTATTTAAAAAACCCTCAATTATTTAGCATTCCAGGGCAAGAAGGTTGGGGATACATAATTGCTTGGGGATTTCTTGCCATGCTAACTTTTATTGATCCTAGCTTCCATCAACGAACTTTTGCAGCAAATAATAAAGAGGAAATTAAAAAGGCTATAAAGCTATCAATTCTATTCTGGCTAGCTTTTGATATGATGACACTGTTTTGCGGTTTATATGCTATAAATTTAAGTTCAAATACACCATATATATCATTAGCTGACCTTGTATTTCAAAACTCACCTATATTGTATGGAATTTTTGTAATATCTATTCTATCTGTTCTTATGTCAACTATTGATAGTTTCACATTCATATCTGCAATAACTATTGGAAAAGATATGAGACAGATATTTAACAAAGATTATAAAAAAATTCATATTAACTGGGGAGTTTTTTTCTCTATCGCAATATCTGTATTAATAATTCTCTTATTTGATAATTCAAGAATTCTAAATATTTGGCTTACTTTTGGGGCATATATGGCTAGTGGTTTGCTTATTCCATTTATATGTATTATAAATATGAGAAAAATAAAAAAACCAACCCTATTTATTCTAGCCCCAATATTATTGACCTTAATTTGGGACTATTTTCCATTTTACGATATACTACCAATGTACCCAGGGTTATTATTAAGCTGCATACTAGCTTTGAAGCTAACTAAAAAAAAGAACAATTAAGATTTTGCAGACAAAACGGTGTTATAAAGTAACATTGCAATGGTCATTGGTCCAACACCACCAGGAACTGGTGTGATATAAGAAACTTTATCTATCATTGAATCCATATCAACATCACCCACAATTTTATACCCTTTCTTAGAGTTATCATCTTCAACTCTATTGATGCCAACATCAATAATAACAGCATCTTTTCTAACCATATCTTCTTTTAAAAAATTTGGCACACCTATTGCGCTTACAATAATATCAGCATTTTGAGTGAAAAACTTTAAGTCTTTTGTGCGGGAGTGACACATTGTAACAGTAGCATTACCTTTTTCAAATTTTTGAGCTAGTAAAGCAAACATTGGCTTCCCTACAATATTACTTCTACCAATTATTACACAGTCTTTACCACTAGTATCTATATCATAGTAATCTAAAATTTTAATAATTCCATTTGGAGTACAGGGAATGAATTTAGGGTCACCTGAAAACAACTTTCCTACATTGTAAGGATGGAAACCATCTACATCCTTTTGGGGAGATATAGAATTCAATACTTTTTCATCATCAAAATTATCTGGTAGTGGTAACTGGACTAAAATTCCATGTATAGATTCATCTTTATTAAGTTTATCAATTAAATCAAGGACATTATCTTGCGATACATCTGATGAAAACTTAAATGTTTCACTTAGGCAATTATTTTTTGTGAAAAATTTAGCTTTGCTATTTATATAAATTTGAGAAGCAGGGTTCTCTCCAATTAGAATTGCCGCTAATTTTGGAGTAATGCTTAAGGACTTTAATTTTTCTATTTCTGAGGCTAAATTTTGAGTGATATTTTGGGAAACCAACTTTCCAGAAAGAATTTTATTTTGCAACTTTATTCCTTTTTTCAAATGAAACTATTTGTTGGTCAACGTAATCTTTTAGTGATAAAGTTTTTGATTTAATTTTATCAATCAACTCATTATCGTGTTTGTGGATATTTTTCTCTTGAAGAAGCTCGTCTGCAATATTCATACATGCTAAAACTGCAATTTTTAAATGTTGACTTGAATCCATACCAGAATCTTTCAGCTCATTCATTTTATCTTCAACATATGTGGCAACTTCTTTTATATAAGACTCATCCCCAGTTGTTTTTATTGTATAGTTTTGCCCGAGTATTTGAATTGTTATATCTTTTTTGTTCATTATCTTTGAGTTATATCAAAATTATTTTTCAATTTATTTAAAATTTCATTCATTATTTTATCAATTTCACTGTCTTTCAAAGTTTCAGAATTAGATTGAAAAATCATCTTAAAACCATAACTTATTTTATTGTTTTTGAACGTATTATCCGCATAAACGTCGAATAAATATAAGGCTTTTAATCTTTTTCCGCCAGTATTCTTAATACAATCTTCTATTTTTTTTGCATTGTATTTATTATCAACTAAAATAGAAATGTCACGCTCAATTGAAGGATATACTGATGGGTCTTTAAACTTATTAGTTTTAGATAAAGATTCTCTTAATAAATCTATATTAAAATCTGCGTAAACTAAATTTTCTTTTTTTATATCACTATTTTTTAAAATTTGATTTGAGACCATTCCAATAAAACCAATTTCTTTACGATTTATTTTTATAGACTGACAAAAGTCAAACCCTTTTTGCTCTTTATCAGAATACTCATGTGAAGATATATGTAATTTATCTAATAAAAAATTAACATCACCTTTTGCATTAAAGAAATCGTATTGCTTGTTATCTTTCCAATGATCGAATTTTATAGTTGGCCAAACTATTCCTAATGACATGGTTTCATTAGGTGAATTATTTAAAAATGATTTATAGGTAGCTCCAATTTCAAACATTTTATAATTCTTTACCTGCCGATTATAATTAAATGAAACAGCTTTAAGCATTCCAGGAAGCATTGAGTTTCTAATATATTTCATATTTTTGTTTAATGGATTTGAAAGACAAACTCCATCTTGCTCGAAAAAAAAGCTTTTCTCTTTATCAGATATTAAGCTATTTGAATAATGCTCATAGTACCCGTTATTTGCAAGTGTAAATTTAAGATGATCAATGATATCAAATTTATCTCGACTAATCATATTATAGTTAATTGAAAAATTTGAACTATTATCAATATTATTAAATCCAATAACCCGAGCAATCTCCTCGTATAAATCGACATCTCTTTTAACATCGTGAGACCTGTAGGTTGGGGGAGTACATAAATAACCATCATCCTTTTTTATAAAGCTTATATTTACTCGATTAAATACATTTTCTATATCTACATCTTCTAGAGATGTGCCGAGAAATTTATTGCATTCACTTGGATAGAATTTTATTTGTTCTTGATTGTCAAACTCAATACTTGACTCAATAATGCCTTGAGAAGCTTTTCCACCTGCATATTTAATTATAAGACCTGATAAAATATTAAGTGCAATTTTTGTTAAAGCAGGATCAATATTTCTTTCATACCTTTTTGAGGCATCTGTTGATAAGTCTATTTTTTTTGCACTCTTACGAACTACAATAGGATCAAACAATGCACTCTCAATGAAAATATTTTGAGTATCACTATCTACTTCAGTATTTTTTCCTCCAATAACTCCAGCTATGGCAATCGGAATATCTCCGTCTTTGATTAATAAATTTTTTGAATCTAAATATCTATCAACTGAGTCGAGAGTCATTATTTTTTTAGTATTTGATGGATATCCTACATTGATTTTTTTATTCTGTATCTTATCAAAATCAAATGTGTGCATCGGTTGTCCAAAGGTTAACATTATGTAATTAGCAAGATCGACAATAACATTAATCGGCTTCATTCCTAATACATGCAGCTTATCTTTTAACCATTTGGGAGAGTCAATTACTTTAACATCATTAATAATTCTACCCAAGTAAATAGGACATGCCTGCTTATCTTCTATATTAATAGATATTTGACTATCGATTAAAGTTTCGTTTTCATTAATATCAGAAGTATTATCCTTTATTACCTTATTTGTTAAATCTTGATGGGATGTATTGTCAAGTATTGCAATTTCTCTTGCTATACCTAGAAATGATAAACAATCGCCTCTATTTGGGGTTAAATCAAAATCAATCAACACATCATTATCTAATTTTAAAAAATCTTCAAATGGTAAGCCCAAGCTAGGCTTTTCATCTAAAATCATTATACCATCATGGCTATCGCCTAAATCAAGCTCTTTTTCAGAGCATATCATTCCAAAAGACTCTTCACCCCTAATTTTACTTTTTTTTATCTTAAAAGAGCCATTTCCAAGCGATGCACCAACTAATGCGACTGGAACATATATATCCTCTTTAACATTCGGAGCTCCGCAAACAATTTGCAAGTAATCCTGATCGCCTATATCAACTTGACATAAAGATAAATGGTCTGAATTATTATGCTTTTCAACCTTAAGAATTTTTCCTACAACAACATTTTTAAAAGTTGGCCCCGCCATAGTAGAGCTACATTCAAGTCCCAAATCAGTAAGATTTTCTAAAAGAACATCAACTTCTAGTTCAGTATTAATTAATTCTTTAATCCAATTTAATGAGATCTTCATATTTTAAACTGCTCTAAAAACTTTATGTTACCTTGATAAAATTTTCGAATATCACTAATTCCGTATTTTATCATAGCAATTCTTTCTATTCCCATTCCAAAAGCAAACCCTTTCCATTTTTTTGAATCATAGCCAACGGACTTAAACACATTAGGGTCGACCATACCACATCCTAATATTTCAAGCCATCCAGTACCTTTAGTCACTCTGTAATCAGCTTCTGTTTCAAGGCCCCAATATATATCCATTTCTGCACTGGGTTCTGTAAAAGGGAAAAAACTTGGTCTAAATCTAACCTTAACATCTTTACCAAACATTGTTTTTGCAAAATAATCAAGTGTTGACTTCAAATCTGAAAAACTAACATTCTTATCTACATATAAACCTTCTATTTGATGAAATAAACAGTAGCTTTTAACACTTATATCTTCATTTCTATAAACTCTACCAGGTGATATTATTCTTAAAGGTGGATCATTATTTTCCATGTAGTGTATTTGAGTTGAAGACGTATGAGTTCTCAGTAATAACTCAGAATTTATATAAAATGTATCTTGCATATCACGTGCTGGATGATTTTTAGGAATATTTAAAGCTTCAAAATTATAATAATCTGTATCAACTTCTGGTCCAAAAACTGGAGAAAACCCTATTCGATTAAAAATTTCTTTGATTTCATTTGTAACAATTGTTAAGGGATGTAATCTGCCTGGTGAATAAGGCGTTCCAGGCAATGTGTAATCAATAGAATTATCGACACTTTCCTTGTTCTTAAATCCCATACCATCAATGGATTTTTCAATATACGACTTAAGAGAATTTATATCTGCACCGACCTCTTTTCTTTTATCACTCTGAATTTCTGACAAATCCTTGAATAGAGAAGAAACAAGACCTTTCCTACCTAAAAATTTATTTTTTAGACTATCAAGTTCTTGTGCATCTGAAACTTGTTTTTTTTCTAACTCAAATGCATTTGATATTTTCTCAATCTTAGATGAAATTTCAAGCACTATGATTTAGAGATTTAATAAGTTCAGAGAATCCTTCAGGGTTATGAACTGCCATATCTGCTAAAACCTTGCGATCTAGCTGAATATCTTTAGCTTTTAAAAGATGGATAAACTTCGAATATGACAATCCATGCTGTCTTACAGCAGCATTTATTCTAATAATCCATAATTTTCTAAATTCTCTCTTTTTTGTCCTTCTATCTCTATAAGCATACTGTAATGCTTTTTGAACAGCATCTTTTGCTGTTCTATAATTTGATTTTCTAGTACCAAAATAACCTTTTGCCTGTTTTAAGATTTTTTTATGTTTTTTCTTTCTTGGTACTGAACTGTTTGATCTAGGCATGATTTCTCCTTTTTATTTTTGAATCATTTTTTTTGTTCTACTTGTCATTGCACTACTCATGACAGTATCTTTACGGAGGCGTCTATTCCGCTTGCTGGTCTTTCGAGTCTTAAAGTGATTCGAGCCCGCACGATTATGAACTACTTTACCTGAACCTGTTACTTTGAACCTTTTAGACGCACTTTTCTTTGTTTTTACTTTTGGCATAATATCTCCAAATTATTTAGGGGTTAATATTAAGAACATTTTTCGACCTTCCAAACTAGCTTTTTTATCTATTTCAGAAATTTCATTAAAAGAATCAGCGACATTCTCTAACATTTGCATAGCCGCATCCTTCCTAGCGATCTCTCTACCTCTAAACATTATTGTGAATTTTATCTTATTTCCATCCTCAAGAAATTTCTTTGCTTTATTTAATTTTGTAATTAAATCATGTTCTCCAGTATTAAGTCTCAAACGAATTTCTTTAACATGAATAATATGCTGATTTTTTCTATTCTGTTTTTCTTTCTTCTGTTTTTTATACAGATATTTCCCATAATCAAGTATTTTACACACAGGATTATCTTTACTATCTGATATCTGAACTAAATCTAATTTTTTTTCTTCTGCTATTGATAATGCCATTTGCAAACTCACTACTCCATGCTGTTTACCTTCATCATCAATTAACATTACCTTTTCTGCTCTAATAAAATTATTGATTAAAGCTTTTTTTCTTTTTGCTATTTTATTACCCTCCTATCTTTATTATTAATTTCAGTAGTAATATTAGTTATAAAATCATTTATCTTAAAACTACCAATGTTACCTTCATATCTTCTTCGAATTGAGACTTCATTATTATTAACTTCATTTTCACCAACAATAATCATGATAGGAACTTTATCTAACTCAGCTTGTCTTATTTTAGCTCCCATCTTCTCATTTCTACCATCCAATTTAACTCTAATATTATTATTTTTCATATCTTTCATAATAGATTCACAATAATTATTAAACTTTTCTGATATTGGGATAATGACAGCTTGCGTGGGTGATAACCAAAGCGGAAAATCTCCACCAAAATGTTCTATTAAAAAACCAATGAATCTTTCATGCGTTCCTAGAGGAGCTCTGTGTATACATAAAGGAGTTTGAGGGGTATCATTTTTATCAATATAATGTAAATTAAACTTTGAAGGTATGGCAAAATCTACCTGATTAGTTGCTAACGTAAATTCTCTTCCTATGGCACTCCATACCTGAACATCTATCTTCGGTCCATAAAAAGCAGCCTCACCTTCAATCTCAACAAAATTAACTTTTCCCTCTTTAAGAGATTCTCTAACTAATTGCTCTGTTTTCATCCAAAGCTCAGGCTCGTCTACGTATTTTTCACCTAACTTTCCAGGGTCATGAAGACTAAGTCTCATCTCATACTTTTCAATTCCAAAAATATCAAAATATTTCAAATACATATTACATACAGATAAAAACTCATCTTTAAATTGATCTTCACTACAATAAATATGAGCATCATTCATCTGCATGCTTCGAACTCGCATTAGTCCGAATAATTGACCTGATTTTTCATACCTATAGCATGTACCATATTCTGACAACTTAATAGGTAGCTCCTTATAGGTTCTTGGTGAGCTTGCATAAATTTTATGATGATGTGGGCAGTTCATGGGCTTTAAATAGTATTTATTCCCATCGATGTCCATAGCAGGAAACATACTATCTTCATAATGAGATAAATGCCCAGATTTTTTATATAAAATATCCTTAGTAATGTGAGGAGTTTTGACTCTATCGTACCCCAATTGAGCTTCTGTATCTTTTGCTAAATTCTCTAGCTCATCGATAATTATAGTTCCGTTTGGAAGCCACAATGGCAACCCCGCACCTACCTCTTCATCAAAAGTAAAAATCTTTAATTCTTTACCTAATTTACGGTGATCTCTTTTTTCTGCCTCTTTCAGCATATCTAAATACTTATCCAAATCCTTTTGATTTTTCCAAGCTGTTCCATAAATACGAGTGAGCATAGGGTTTGATTCATCACCTCTCCAATAAGCGCCTGCTATACTCATCAACTTAAAAGCTTTGCCAATAAATCCTGTGCTAGGCAAATGAGGCCCTCTACATAAATCCATCCATTTTCCTTGTCTATAGATTGTAATAACCTCATCATCTGGAAGGTCTTCTATTATTTCAACTTTATATAATTCTCCAGTATCTCTAAAATATTTTATTGCATCTTTTCTATTCCATACTTCTCTTTCAAATGACTTATCGGAATCAATGATATCACTCATCTTTTTTTCAATTTTTTCTAAATCATTATTAGAAAAAGGACTCTCTCTATAAAAGTCATAATAAAAACCATTTTCTATAGTTGGGCCTATTGTAACTTGAGTACCTGGAAATAATTCCTGAACAGCTTGCGCCATCACATGGGCGCAATCATGCCTCAAAACATCTAGCGTAATATCAGAATTCATTTTTATTATTTTTAATGAACAGTCTTCATGAATAGGATAAAGCAAATCTCGCAATGTTCCATTTAATTCTACAAGGACTGACTGTTTAGCAAGCCCCATTGATATGCTTTCAGCTATATCTCTGCCGGTAACTCCAGAATCCTTTTCTAAAATAGATCCATCAGGTAATGTTATATTTATTTTTTTACTCATATCTTTTGTGGTCGATACTGGATTCGAACCAGTGACCCCCACGATGTCAACGTGGTACTCTAACCAACTGAGCTAACCGACCCTATTTTATTTAACTGACACAAAATTTATGATATTAATTTGAAAATACAATAAACTAATATCCTAAAATTGAATTATAAAGATTCATATCTTTTAATATCTTTACAGCTTCAAAATAAGTTTCATCATTTCTAAGAGAAACCCCATTCCTTACTTCCTCATTATATAAAAATCTTGCAAATTCTCTTTCTAAACCAGATACTATGAGGGCTTTATTCTTTTTATTTTCAAACTGGCTATTTTTCTGTTTAGAGTAATAATCTTCCATTTTTGCTATCATTTTTTCCGGATTAGTTGCTAAAAATAAATCAGAAAAAAAATTGTTTTCAAATTCACCCCATTCAAAAAACTTATTTTTGAAAGAATCCAATTCTTTCTGTCCAGGGAAACTATATTCAATATCATAATCTGGATGCATTAGATACTTTTCAAATGATTTCAAAATTTTATTATCAATTATATCAATTTGATAAAGACTTTCAATATCAGATTTTTCATTTTTAACAAGTGTAGGGATAAAAGCATACTCAAGATCAAAGTAACCATTAACATATTTATCTAAATCCTTGAATATCCTAGATTGAAAATTTTGCATATTATCAATATCAGATAAATAATTTGCAGAAAAAGAAGAGAATAAATTAGCTTTCCATATGGCACTTATAAATGGTGTGGTTTTGTTATTTAAATCAATTATAATATCGGGTATTATCCCGCCCCCTCCTTTTACTTTTCTATTATTTTTCAAAGTAAAGAAAACAGAGTCTGTCATTTCTTCTCCATCGGTCAAAACACCGTTATCTAGCCAGTCCTCTTTTTGAATTAAACGACCTGATGGGGTATAATATTTTTCTGAAGTTATTTTTAATGAGGTAGAATCATTTAATGTTCGAACTCTTTGAACAAGTCCTTTACCAAGTGTTGTTTTACCAATTATAACTCCTCTATCTAGGTCTTGTATCGCTCCAGATAATATCTCACTTGCAGAAGCAGATCTTGAATTAACAAGAATAGCAATTGGAACCTCACTTCTTAATACAGGATTTTTTTTTGTAAATGTTTTACTTCTAATCTTACCATTTCTTCCTTTTGTATATAATACTAGCTGATTTTTTTCAATTAAAATATCTAGCATATTTTTGGCTTCACTTAATAATCCGCCTCCATTACCTCGTAAATCAATAATCAGACCTTTTAATGCTCCAGAATTATCATATTTATTATTTCCGTTATTATCAAAATATATCTCAGAACTGTCCCATTTTCCGTTTTCATTTTTATCTACAAATCTTTCTTTTTTATCCCATAAACCATTGTTATTTAAATCCTCATATGGCTCACCCAAATCATATTTTCCATTAATATTAGAATCACCATATGGTTCGGCTAAATCATATACGTCGTTTTTATTATAGTCTTTATAAAGTTCCTCAGTGTCCCATTTGCCATTTCCATTTGCATCAATAAAAGCCTCACCATCAATATATTTTAGTGCTGCTTCAAAATCTTTAGATATATTTCTTGAGAATCTATTTATTTTTATATATCCAATAGAATTCTCATCAATTTGCTTATATCCAATATTATTTATTTTTATATTGTTTCGATTTATTTTGTAGACAATCAATTCATCTACACCAGGCCTTATAATACCTAAATCAACAGAAGTACCCAATTCCCCTTTAATAACTTCCGATGCCTGTTTTGTAGTTTTAGAAATCATGCTTATTTCATCAACGCTGATTATTTTATCTCCAGATTTCAATCCAGCCATATATGCTGGACCTCCCTCCATTGTAGATAAAACAAATAGCGTGTCTCTTGAAGAACCTATTCTAATACCTATTCCACCATACTTTCCTTTGCTCAGTTTATCATGACTTTCCTTGCTTTCATCGACCAATAATTTAGTATATGGATCAAGGTCCTCTAACATACCCTTAATTGCAGACTCTACGACTTTAACCTGATCAATTGAGTCTATATAGTTTTTATTCAATAAATTAAATGATTTTATAAACATTTCTTCTGGAGGTTCTTGCGAAAAAACTAGCGCAATCAAGACTAAAGTATATGACCTATGAATTAAGTTTATATTTATCACTTATTATCCTCCATATTTTATTTGAAACATTTATTTTATTATCTGTACCATCTATAATTACAAATCGCTGTGGATTTTTATCTGCTATTTCTAAAAAACCAGACCTAACTCTATCCAAATAGTTTTTACCCCTGCTTTCAATCCTATCACCAATCTCCATCTCTCTTCTTTTAATTGATAAGTCAACTGGTATATCTAAAAAGAATGTCAACTCTGGATTAAAATCATTTATACAATACTCTGATAAAGCATGTAAATAATTTACATCAATATTTTTACCATAACCTTGATACGCAATTGTGCTATCATTAAATCTGTCACAAATTACAAAATACCCATCCTTAGTTAAGGGAATAATTTTTTCCGAAAGTAATTGACTCCTAGAAGCAAAAAAAAGTAGAGATTCAGATGTATCTGACAATGTTGAATTTTTATTGTTTAACAAAATTTCTCTTATACTTTCTGAAATAGGTGTACCACCAGGCTCTCTAAAGCTAATTGCTTTTTTGTTAGCAGATTTTAATTTATCAATGAGCAATTCTATTTGAGTAGTTTTTCCTGAACCATCAATTCCTTCAAATGATATAAACTTATTCATTATATCCTTCCTTTGCAATTACAATAACGAACTCACCCTTTATTTTTTCTTGATTAGAAAATTCATCTATTAGACTACTTAGCTTATTATAATAATTTGTTTCATTAATTTTAGTTATCTCCTTGCATATAGATATATACCTATCACCCATATTATGCATAATATCATTTAAAGTTTTAAGTAAACGATGCGGAGATTCAAACAATACAACACTTACATCAAGATTTGATAAATAATTCAATCGAGATAGCCTGCCTTTCTTTTTAGGCAAAAAACCTTCAAAGAAAAATCTTTCAGAGGGGAGTCCAGATATAGACAAAGAAGCAGTAAGTGAGCTTGGCCCAGGAATGGAAAAAACATTTATACCTAGATCTCTACATTTATTTACAAGTAAATATCCTGGATCACTTATACATGGTGTTCCCGCATCAGAAATAATAGCAATTTTTTTTCCTGACAGCAGAAAGCCCATGATATAGTCTATTTTTGAATTTTCATTCTGAATATGGAAGGTAATTAGATTGTTTTTAATACCATATTTATTGAGCAATCTTGTAGAAACGCGAGTGTCTTCAACTGCAATTAGGTCAACTTTTTTAAGTGTGTTAACAGCCCTAAATGTAATATCTTCTAAATTTCCAATTGGAGTAGAAACAACGTACAATTCTCCTTTCACTAATTTAGAACTTCCCTAATCGATTTTGATAATATATCAATCGCTACATCTATTTCTTTCTTTGTGACCGTTAAATGAGGCCTAAATCTTATTGTATTATCTCCTGATGATAAAATTAGAAGTTTATTTTTCCAAGCTGCCGATATAACTCTATCTCTTTCAACGCCCGAAGGCAAATCAAAAGCGCAAAAGAGTCCTACTCCTCTTGAATTGGATACATATCCTGGAAAACTTTGCTCTAATTCGGAAAGGTGTTTCAACAAGTAATCGCCACAATCTTTTGCATTATCTAATAGCGAGTACTTCTGAATTGTATCTAAAATAATTTTAAATCGTACCATATCTACTAGATTACCTCCAAAAGTTGAATTTATTCGACTAGACTCGTTGAACACATTTTTCTCAACTTCTAACACTCTCTCACCTGCTAAAATACCACAAACTTGAGCCTTTTTACCAAATGAAATAATATCGGGGAGGGGGCGCTTTTCTACAGGCGGATCACATTGACATAGTTGTGGAGTAAAGTGTTCATGAGCCCACATTTTTCCAGTAATACCAACACCAGTTTGAACCTCATCATATATTAGTAGGAACTCATGTTCATCTGCAAGATTTCGAAGCTTCTGAAAAAATCTACATCTAAAATGGTTATCTCCTCCTTCACCTTGAATTGGCTCAATAATCAAACCTGCAATTTTATTTCTATTAGTTTTTATAGCCTCTAAAATTTGAGAAACTGCCATATCTTCCTTTGCTTTAACACTTTCAACAACATCATCATTAATCGGATAACTTAAATATGGATTATCAATTCTGGGCCAATCAAACTTAGGAAAGTACATTGTTTTTCTAGGATCTGAAGTATTAGTAAGGGATAGAGTATATCCAGATCTGCCATGAAATGCTTGCTTAAAATGTATAATTTTCATGTCTTCATCAACATCAAGACCTTTCTCAAGATTTTTTCTAATTTTCCAATCAAAAGCTGCCTTAAGAGCATTTTCTACAGCAAGTGAACCTCCTTCTATAAAAAATGCATTTTTCAGATAGCTTGGAATCGCCACTTTATCAAATGTATCCATAAAGTCAGCATAGTGAGTGCTGTATATATCTGATAGTGTAGGTTTAAACAAACTCACCTCATGAATTAAATCTTTATTCTTGATAATTTCAGGATGATTATAACCTATAGCTCCGGATGCATACATAGAAAACATATCTAAATATTCAGAACCATCTCTTTCATCAACAAGCCAAGAATCATGAGATTTCTTAAGATCTATGATTGGATCAAATCCATCTGCTAAAATATTTTTTGAAAGTACTTTTTTTACATTATTTGCATTCACAGTGTTTACTCCAAATTAAATTTTATGCCTTGAGCTAAGGGCAAATCTGAGCTCCAATTTATTGTATTTGTTTGTCTTCTCATATAGGCTTTCCATGAATCTGAACCAGATTCCCTACCACCTCCGGTATCTTTCTCACCACCAAAGGCGCCTCCAATCTCTGCACCAGAAGTTCCAATATTAACATTAGCTATACCACAATCGCTTCCTACATGAGAAAGAAATTTTTCAGCATTTTGTACTCTATCTGTAAATATCGATGATGATAGGCCTTGAGTAACATCATTATGTAATTTTATTGCTTCATCTAAATCTTCATATTCGATTAAGTATAATATAGGTGCAAAGGTTTCTTCTTTTACAATCTGATAGTCGTTTTTGGCTTTTATAATTGTAGGTTGAACAAAAAAACCTTGACCATCTAAAGGATTACCTCCATATAAAATTTCTCCACCCTGCTCGACAGCATGGTTAATTGCAATCGAGTAATTTTGGACAGCTTCTTCATCTATAAGCGGCCCCATTAAAGTCTTCTCATCAAGAGGATTTCCTATATTAACCTGATTGTAAGCAGATACTAATTTTTTTGAAATTAAATCAAATTGATTTTTATGTATAAAAACGCGCCTAGTCGAGGTGCATCTTTGACCTGCAGTACCAACTGCACCAAAAGCAATCCCCGGTATTGCTATATCTAAATTTGACTCTTTATCTACTATTATTGCATTATTACCACCCAACTCTAAAATTGTCTTGCCAAGACGAGCACCAACTTTTTCAGCAACAATTTTACCCATTCTAGTAGAACCTGTAGCCGATATAAGAGGAACTCTTTTATCAGCAACCATTTCTTCACCTATTTCAGCTTTTTTATCAATAATTAAATTAAATATACCTTCGTAACCATTTTCTAATAAAACCTCATTACAGATGTTTTGAACAGCAATAGAGCATAGAGGAGTTTTTTCAGATGGCTTCCAAATAACAACATCTCCACAAACTGCAGCAATAAATGCATTCCAAGCCCATACAGCCATTGGAAAGTTAAATGCCGTTATAACACCAACAACTCCTAATGGGTGCCACTGCTCATACATTCTATGGCCGGGTCTCTCTGAATGCATGGTTAGACCGTATAATTGTCTAGATAAACCAACTGCAAAATCTGCGAGATCTATCATTTCTTGAACCTCTCCATCTCCCTCAGTTTTAATTTTACCCATTTCATATGAAATTAGGCTACCTAGATAGTCTTTTTTTTCTCTTAATTTTAAGGATATTTGATATACCAACTCGCCTCTTTTAGGAGCAGGAACCATTTTCCAACTATTAAAAGATTTCAATGCTGATTCCATAATTAAATTATAATCATCTAAAGATCCTACCTGAATATCAGAAATTTTGTTTTCTGATGAAGGGTCAATTGATGATATAACTTGATTGCTAGAACAATCAATCCAATCTTTCCCACCTATACATGCACCGCTATTAGTATTTTCTAAACCTAATTTTTTTAAATCCATATTAACTCCATTCACTAAGTATTATTAATTTTTACATCTTTTTTATTTTTCGAAATAAAAAAGGCTAGTAACGTTACTACTATTATAATTAAACACCAAAGAGAAGCATAATGATATTGAGAACTACTATATTCTATCAGTTTATCAAACCTTCCAATAAGAAGTGAAATTCTCGCCATAACAGTATAGCCAAAAGCCCCACCAAAGGAAATCATTAATGTCCAAATACCAACTCTACTAACTTTACCCATAAAACCATCATGCTGCTTTGAAAAGAAAAAATAAAATAAAGCACAGATGGTTCCAACCACTAATATAAAATTGCTTAAAACTAAAAAAATATCTAATTCTTGATTTACGTCATATAAAGCAAGTTCTGTAAATCCTTTAATCTGCTTTAAAATGTATGACTGAACCATATTATAAGCTCTTAGACCAGCAAACACACCCACAATGTAAGCTATTGAATATCTTGCCAGCCAGGACATTTTAGGAATTAATCGCGTAAGCATTAATAGACCTAAAATCAAAGGAATAATAAAAGAATAAGAAATTTGAACAGTGTCCGTTTGAATATCAACAGCCACGCCAGATTTGGTTAGAAGAATAGGATCAATTGATCCAAATAAAGTAGTAATCTGATAAAATATATCATAAATACTATACCATACATCAATAAGAATAGAATCCTGATCTAGCTTATCTTTTTGGGGCCATAATTTACCAAGCAATGTAGGTTCAATATATTGCCAATAAGCAATAACAACTCCATATCCAGCAGATGCTCCTGCAAACAAATGCTCTGCTGCTTTATAGATAGGGTTATCATCAATCAAAAAACTTAAAATAGCCAATGTAAAAAAAGCAACAAGCCAAGCCTCTAAAATCCCATAACTAATCATTTTCAGAATCCCTCTTATTAATCATGAAATATGTTATATTGCCAATAACTATTAGAAAAATAATTAATAGATGTGCCCATGATTGCGCCGGCATTTTTTCTGAAGCCAAACCTCTATCTGCGTACTCCATCAAAGCTTCGTAGCCTGAAGCACCTGAAAGCCCCGCAAGCATGCCTTTAAGTTGACCTGTTCCAACAAATGGAATACTCTCGGGTGCCTGTACCGCAGTGACTCCTGTAGTTAGCTTAATTGCTCCACGATCTTTACACTGTTTTTCACTTGGGTCTCCAGCGTAACTAACCCATTCCATCGTACCAGGAGTCCCAGAAGATAAGGTTACTATGAAGTCATAATCGCACAGACTTTTTATGTCGCTTGGAGCGCTAGGAAAAACAGATTCAATATTTTTTAACATATTTTTTATAGCAGCTTCACCGCCAGCTACGTATCCAAGCTGTTTAATATTTTCTTCAACTTCAAATGAAAGCTCTTGTATTTGAGGATCTTTTAGAACTTTCTCAACTACCTGCTCACTTACTGCAAGACCGGTATCGAACAAAGCCATAGTATGAACCTCATTGCCTGTAATCAAAACATGCTTCATTATTGCTATTGCCATCGGATTTACTTCTGTTGAAGTAGATGGACCATAATCGAAAGATATCAACATCTTTTTATTTAATTCTCCTGCAAATTCACTTTCTATTTCATTAAAAGCAGTTTCTGAGTATGGGTCAGCCACTATATCTATTTTAGATTCTAAAATCAAAGGCACCATCACTACAACAGAGAGCAGCAAGTATATAATTCTTCTATCTATGTTATTGAGTATTTGTAATACTTTCAATTAATCTCCCAAAAACGATTTATCTTTACCAAAAATAATTCTAAGAGACGTTGCTGCTACTCCAAGAGCGACTCCTATCATAATTGCAGTCTTTCCTGCTCTTGTAGGGTAGGCAAGTATCCAAAATAAAATACTTTTAGAATTTAAAAAAGAAGGGTACCAAATTGTCATTGCAAAACTTATAATTATGAAAGAAACAAAGAAGCTTGTCCATAATATTTTTTTATCGCTAATAAATGGAGATATTACAACAAACAAAAGAGATAAAAAGACATAGGCAAATACCCACGACGGTATGTAGCTTCCAAAAGGAACTGCTCCAATCATTACAAAAATCCCTGACACCAATAGTAAAGATGCTTCAAAATTGCGAATTCTAAAGGCTCTATATGATGCAGAAGCAACAAAAAATGCCAACAATGCGAACATAGTAGATTCCAAAGGGTCTATGGTCAAATTAAACAATTTACTAAAAAGAGATTTATCTTTACCAAAAAGATGCTCTCCCCAATTATCATCTTTATAAATCTCAGCAGCATCCCATTTACCATTAGGAGTATCAACATATTTTTCAGC
>CEVN01034648.1_pt1 | contig 25524 bp, 21 predicted proteins | sample 427041 | NCBI WGS metagenome assembly CEVN01 (sample SAMEA2623463, study PRJEB7988) | marine metagenome | biome: marine biome (ENVO:00000447); feature: surface water layer (ENVO:00002042); material: "saline water (ENVO:00002010), including plankton (ENVO:xxxxxxxx)" | depth 5 m
CTCGGAAAAAGAGTCACCAGATGCGACAAAAAGAGCAGCTCCGATTAAGCAAATCACAACTCCTACTACGGCTATAACGAGTCCTATCTTGTTCATAGATGTTTTACTACATTATCCTATTTAACTTAAATTATAATAGATTATTGTTTTTCATCAGCGATAAAATGTAATCCTTGTTAGTGTATATTGTGGCCCAGAGAACTATAATTCCTAGTCCTGTAAACAATCCTCCGAATTGTCTTTTTTGTAGACAATCATCACGATCTTCCATTGAACTTAATGGAGGTTCCATGTATTGTAAACAACTATCAATTTCGTAAGTTTTTGCGTTTAATTTATTGTAATAATCTTCAGTCGCGCTATTCCAAAAAACACTTCCGAAAACAACTAGACAAATTCCTAGTGTAATCCCGATTGTTAGTTTCCAGTATTGTTCAATGTCCACGTTTACTAGAAAAGAAGTCCCCTAATAATTTTTTCGATAATCGATGCAGACGTTTTCATTAAAGTGTAAAAAATGAACATAATATGACCTGAAAAGAGTTTGATTTGTTTAGAGTAGATATGCTAAGAGTGGTATCGCAACTAGTTCCCAAGGCAAAAAGATAACCGCAAACTTAAGATATCCTAACATAGTACAAACTATAAAACATTATATATAAAGTTAACGGTAAAAATATAATATAATTTTTTTAATTTATAGAGGATATATTTTATTTTGTTCTACTTTAGTCTTTTTCTCCTAAAAGGTGGGACACATTTATCAGACTACATTTTGTAAATTAATAATATAGTTTCCTTTAGTATGTATTATGGCCAAAGGCAATTGTCTGGTTGTTGGAGCAGGAGTGAATGGTTTGTCAACAGCGATACGGCTTTTGGAAGACAATTGGAATGTTGTAATTTGGTCTGCAAACTTTAGCCCTAATACTACCTCAGATGTTGCTGCAGCACTTTGGTATCCTTTTTTGTCTGCACCTGTGGAGAAGACTGATCTTTGGGGTGCTAAGACATATGAAATACTGAAGGACCTTTCAGCCAGACCAGAGACTGGTATTAAGATGGTGCAAACTTTCGAATATTTTCGAGAGCCTCAAGAAAATCCATCTTGGATAGATACTGTAGAAAATTTTGTGAAGATTACCGATGATTTACCGGGAGATTATGTTGAATGTTTTAGCTTTATTACTTCAATAATAGAGATGCCAGTTTATCTACGTTGGATATATGATGAATATGAAAAATTAGGTGGTAAAATGCAGCAGAAAGAAATCACAAATTTTTCTGAAATTTCGGATGCATTTGATTTGGTTGTAAATTGTACTGGTCTTGATTCAGGTAAGTTATTAGATGATAAGGAAGTGTATCCAATAAGAGGTCAGGTTCTAAGAGTTAAATCAGATATTAAAGAAATGCATTTAGATCAACAAATACCTACATTAGCTTATATTGTTCCTAGGAGTAATGATATGATTCTTGGGGGTGTTGCTCAAAGGGATAACTGGGACATATCTTCTAAATCAGAGGATAGTGAATTTATTTTGAAGAAGTGTAGCGAAATCTTGCCAGATTTAGCAGACATAGAAATTATCGAAGAATTAGTAGGTTTGAGACCTGGAAGAACCTCCGTCAGATTGGATAAGGAAATAATATCAGGACGACCTTTAATTCATAATTATGGGCATGGAGGATCTGGTGTGACGCTTTCTTGGGGATGCGCAGATAGTGTTGTGGAGTTAGCAAATGAATAGGAAAACTACGACTCATGATTTTGAGGAAGATCTACGTAACTCAGAGATTTTGGTTTATGTGAATGGTAAATTTTTACCAAGACAAGATGCAACTATTTCAGTATTTGATAGTGGTTTTCTTTTGGGTGATGGAGTATGGGAAGGAATAAGATATCATAAAGGTAAATTTCTTTTTTTGAGAAGACATCTGGAAAGATTATTTTGGGGTGCAGCCCAGATTGATATGGATATTGGAAAGAGTCTTGGAGATGTTGAATCTATACTTCATGAAACTGTTAAAATTAATAAGATGGAGACTGGGGTTCATGTAAGGCTGATAGTTTCTAGAGGAATAAAGTCAACACCTTATCAAGACCCGAGTTTTACAATATCAGAGCCAACAGTTGTAGCTATTCCAGAGTACAAGCACCCATCTCCAGTGATTAAAGAAAGGGGAATCAGATTAGTTTCAGTAGATATTATTAGAGGTAGTTCTAATATTCAAGATCATCGCATAAATAGTCTCAGTAAATTTAATTGTATACAAGCATGTATTGACGCCCAAAGGAAAGGCGGTGATGAAGGTTTGATGTTAGATCCTCATGGTTATGTTTCTACTTGTAATTCAACACATTTCTTTATGGTTAAGGAAGGTGCAGTTTGGACATCAACTGGAGAATATTGTTTGAGGGGTGTCACTAGGCAGAATATTATAGAAATTTGTAAGTCAAAATCTATACCAGTTTATGAGAAGAATTTTACACTTTCGGACACATATGATGCAGATGAAGCATTTGTGACTGGAACCTTTGGAGGCATTACTCCAGTATCCGAGATAGATAATCATGAACTTCCACTATCTCCAGAAAATTCACTAACTTCTTCACTTCAGGATTATTATGAAGAGTTAATTGAGGTTGAGGCGTTGAATGATTAGGATTGCAATGTGGTCAGGCCCTCGCAATATTTCTACGGCGATGATGAGATCATGGGGTAGTAGATCTGATACTTTTGTTATAGATGAACCATATTATGCATATTATTTGAGTCAAAATGATTTGGATCATCCTGGTCGAGACGAAGTCCTGAAAGAGGGTGAGTTAGATGTTAAGAAAATATCTAATGGCTTAGTCAATGATGTTAATGGTAACTGCTCAATTTATTATCAAAAACATATAACACATCATCTTCTTGATTCAATAGATAGGGGCTGGATGAAGTCAGTAGTCAATTGTTTCCTGATAAGAGACCCTAAAGATATGATAATTTCATACAGCAGAGTTCATCCTGATTTGACTATGCATCTTTTAGGATTGGAAGAACAAAACGAAATATTTGAACATGTCAAAGATATTACTGGCGAAATTCCACCTATAATTGATGCCAAAGATGTATTGATGAATCCAAGAGACATTCTTAGTAAACTTTGTAATAAAATAGGAGTACTTTTCTCTGAGGAAATGTTAATTTGGGCTAGAGGTTCTCGTGATACTGACGGTAACTGGGGTAAGTATTGGTACAAGAATGTTGTCAATTCTACTGGTTTTAATCAGTATAAACCTAAAACTGAGGATGTTCCAGCAAAATATCAGAACCTCTATGAGGAATGTCTATCCTTGTACAATAATTTGCATAATCTAAGGATAAAGTAAACAATCAATTAATTAAATAGACTCCTATTGAAATTTGATGACAGAGCAAGTTAAGCTCGAACCTGAGCCATGGACTTACCATCTTCTTGGCTTGATATCACCGCTTTTGGTTATATCAGGTAATCTATTGGGTGTGTATGAGCCAATTTATGCGGCAATGGGTGTTATTTTCATCTGGTTTGTTGGACCCATATTGGATGTTGTTATGGGAGAAACTAAGGTACCTAGACCACCAAGAGAATCTGGCACTCCCTTCATAGTATTACTTTGGACTCATGGAATTCTGCAGCTGTTTGTGATGGCTACTTTTTTCTGGTTTGCATACAACACAGGTCTCACAGTTTGGCTTGTTGTTGGTGCATTATCTACCGGTTTGAGTGCTGCAGCATCAGCAACAGTTACAGCTCATGAATTGGGTCACCAAAAGAGGAAGAGTCCTGGATGGTGGCTTTCTAGAGTTTTATTATTCAGTATAAATTACACTCATTTTACTGCTGAACATAATTACAATCATCATAGATGGGTTGCTACAGATAAAGACCCTGCAAGTGCAACTGAAGAAGAGAGTTTGTGGTTCTTTTGGGCAAGAACAATACCAGGTCAATTCTTTTCTTCTGTAAGAATACATAATAAACGGGGTAAAACGGGTTTCAGCAATCCATCTTATCAGGGTCTTGGATTACAAATTTTCTGTTTAGCCGGTTTGGCATTCTTGCCAGGCTATCTTGGTTTTTTTGATGGAGTTCCTTTGACAATTGGCTGGATGATATCTTCTCTAGTTTCCATACTAACACTTGAATATGTTAATTACATAAGACACTGGGGTCTTAGAAGGGGTAAAGGGCGTTTCAAAGTAGAGCATGCATGGAACACAGAAGCTCGTTGGTCTAGATGGAGTCTCTTGGAATTGACTAGACACTCGGATCATCATATGGATGGTACAGTTCCTTTTTGGAAACTCCGTCCTCACAAAGATACACCTACTCTCAAATGGGGATACTATGCTTCTTGGTGGCCCTGCGTAATCACTCCTATTTGGAGATGGGCTATGACTGAGCGTCTCCCATCAAAATCTGATTAGTTAATTTATATCGCCTACTATCTGTAGTACCATGGGCAAGACAATAACTGCAGCTAATATCAAGAAATATCGTAAAAAATTAGATTCTAGTAATGAAGCTAAAATCTCGATGAATGCAGCTACAAGAACAGATGTAAGACGTCTGGCAATGAAATGGGACGCATACCGTCAAATTGATCACACGTTTTCTCATAAAGTTTCTGGAGAAATGAAGGCCACAAGCCAAAACCGTAGTGGTAGATGCTGGGGTTTCGCAGGTCTTAACCTTCTTAGAATTTATTTGGGACGTAAATATAAGCTGAAAAATTTTGAATTTTCACAGAATTATTTCATGTTCTTTGATAAGCTTGAGAAGGCCAATTATTTTCTAGAAAATATAATTGAAACTGCTAAAGAGTCTACAGATAGTAGATTAGTCATGCATTTGCTTGATAGCCCAGTACAAGATGGTGGACAGTGGGACATGTTTGTCAACCTTTTGAAGAAATATGGAACTGTACCAAAAAAAGTCATGGCTGAGAGTCATCAGAGCAGTAATTCAGCACAAATGAACAAGTTGGTAACAAGAAAATTGAGAGAATTCGCTCTTCAGCTTAGAGCCCATCATTCTAAGGGTAAATCTGCCACAGAACTACGGGCCGTTAAGGAGGAGATGATGTCAACAATTTATCAAATGTTGTGTATTAGTCTTGGAACACCTCCTGACAAATTCGATTGGTCGATAAGGGATAAGAAAAATAAGTTTCAAAGATTCACAGATTTGACACCTAAAAAATTCTACCAAGATCATGTAGGTATTGACTTAGACGAATTTGTATGTTTGATTAATGATCCACGAAGTTTTACAGATTATAATAAAACATATACTGTTGAATATCTCGGAAATGTTGCAGGTGGGAATATAATTCGATATCTTAATTTAGAAAATGAAGATTTGAAAAAATATACCATTAAATCAATAAAGGCAGATGATCCAGTTTGGTTTGGGTGTGATGTTGGTAAATTCTTTTCAAGACGCTACGGAGTTATGGATATGAATTTGTATGAGTTCGATCGTTTTTATGGAACAACTTTTGGGATGAGTAAAGCCGAAAGGTTAGAATATGGAGATAGTGTTATGACTCATGCTATGCTATTTACAGGAGTAGATTTGAAAAATAATAAACCTGTAAAGTGGAGAGTTGAGAATAGTTGGGGTGATGAACATGGTGAGAAGGGTTTTGACATAATGACAGATCCTTGGTTTGATCAATTCATGTATGAGGTTGTAATTCATAAGAAACATCTTACGAAAAAATTAATTGATTTGTATAATACAGAACCTATTGGTTTACCACCTTGGGATCCTATGGGTTCATTGGCAAAATAGTATGAAGCATCTTAATCGTAAATTCAAGAAATACTATCGCAGATTTTCTTCGAAATGGCAACCAAAATAAATAGAATTAAAGTTTGATTTAGTAGATATCTTTATAGACTCTTTGCTATCGAAGCTCTAGATGAGCTACGTCAAAGAGGTGTTTGACAGTGTTAAGCTTAGAGATCCAGAACAAGTAGAATTCCATCAAGCTGTTTGGGAGGTTCTGGAAACTCTTGAACCAGTCTTCGATAAGCATCCAGAGTATAAGGAAGCTAAGATTTTAGAAAGATTGACTGAACCAGAGCGAGTCATACAATTCCGAGTACCATGGGTTGACGATAACGGTAATGTTCAAGTTAATAGAGGAATGAGAGTTGAATTTAACAGTGCTATCGGACCTTACAAAGGCGGATTGAGATTTCACCCTAGTGTAAATTTAGGAATTATTAAGTTTTTGGGATTTGAACAGATTCTTAAGAATGCTTTAACAACAAGACCAATAGGAGGAGGTAAAGGAGGCAGTGATTTTGATCCTAAGGGTAAATCAGATATGGAAGTCATGCGATTCTGTCAATCTTTCATGAACGAGTTATTCCGACATATTGGAGCTAATGTTGATGTTCCAGCTGGAGACATTGGAGTTGGTGGAAGAGAAATAGGATATATGTTTGGTCAATACAAAAGATTAACAAGGAAATGGGAAGGAGTTTTGACAGGTAAAGGATATGGTTGGGGTGGTTCTTTGATTAGACCAGAAGCAACTGGATTCGGACAAGTATACTTCCTAAGAGAAATGTTAGCTTCTAAGGGTGATAGTATAGAAGGGAAGAAATGTGCAATATCTGGTAGTGGTAATGTGGCCCAGTTCTGTGCTAAGAAAGTTTTGAGTTATGGTGGTAAAGTTATTACTATGTCAGATTCAGGTGGTTATATTTATGATAAAGATGGAATAGATGAAGATAAGTTAGCATGGGTAATGGATTTGAAGAATAATAAGCGTGGTAGGATTAAGGAGTATGTTAAAGAATATTCAGGAGCAGTTTATCATGAAGGTGAAAGGCCGTGGGGTGAAAACTGTGATATTGCATTACCAAGCGCTACTCAAAATGAAATTGAGGAGAAAGGTGCTAAAAATTTGGTAAAGAATGGTTGTATAGCAATAAGTGAAGGTGCAAATATGCCAACTTCACCTGCAGCTTACGAAATTTTGAGAAAGGCAGGGGTATTATTTGGTCCAGCTAAAGCAGCTAATGCAGGTGGTGTTGCAGTTTCAGCACTTGAGATGTCTCAAAATGCAGCATTTGATGAATGGACGAGTGAGAAAGTGGACTCAAAATTAGATCATATTATGACTGGCATTCACAAGCAATGTTCAGACGCTGCAGAGGAATATAATCAGAAGGGTAATCTTGTTGTTGGAGCTAACATTGCAGGATTCATTAAAGTTGCAGAAGCTATGATGGATCAGGGCGTAGTTTGAAACAGAAGGCTACACTTTCTCTATTATTAGTAACAATAATTTGGGGCTGTACTTTTGTATGGCTAAAGCAGGCACTTGACACGGCTGAGTCCTATTCAAGCGGTAATCAAACTAACATAATTGCTACACTATTCGTAACATTAAGATTCGGTTTGGCTATTTTTATGTTTTTTATTTTCGTTCCTTCAATAAGGAAAGAAATCAAAGATTTCAAGGTTTGGACAGACGGTTCAATTTTAGCTCTATTTATGTTGGGTGGATTTGTATTCCAGATGGTAGGTCTAGAGGGAATTTCTCCCGCAGTTTCAGCTTTTTTGACTAGTCTTTATGTTCTTTTTACAGCCTTAATATTGGCTTGGTCAGCAGGTAAATTACAGAGTAAAAGTTTGCTAGCCGGAGTTATTCTTGCTACGTTTGGTGCAGGATTTATTCAAGGTCCACCCCAATTACATTATGATATCTCAGAATGGTTAACAATTCTATGCGCATTGATGTTTGCAGGTCACATCATATTCACAGATATTTGTACTAAGAGATCATCTCCAATTGGTTTAACTTTTACTTCAATAACAATTTCTACATTAGCTTGTCTTTTCTTGTTCGATTTTTTTCTTTTTCTTAATATCGGGAAAGTTGATATTACTGGATTATTGACTGATACTGATTTTTTGATTCCACTTTTACTTTCTTCATTCTTTGGTACATTTGCAGCGTTAGCTCTAGTAAATATTTACCAAAAATATCTAGATCCAGTAAGAGCATCTATTCTATATGCATTAGAGCCAGTTTGGGCAACCTTTTTTGCAATAATGCTAGATATGACTGAATTCACATTCTGGCTTATACTAGGTGGTAGTTCCCTATTAATTGGAAATCTTATATCTGAATTAAGTAATCAGAGTGTCTCTGAGTAGCGTCTTGAAACTTCAGCCCAATTTACTACATCGAAAAATGCAGTAAGATAATCTCCACGGAGATTCTGATAATTTAGGTAGTAAGCATGCTCCCAAACATCACATCCGAGAATTGGAGTTTTTCCACATCCTCCATATTTACTTTCCATGATTGGATTATCTTGGTTTGCAGTTGAGCACACACTCAACTTTCCATTATCAGAGCATAACCATGCCCATCCAGAGCCGAATCTTGTCATTCCAGCTTTGTGAAATTCAGCTTTGAAATCATCAAGACTACCGAAAGCGTCCAATAGAGCTGTGTTCAAGTCTGCACTCATTTCACCATTTACTGGTCCCATTATTTCCCAGAACATTGTGTGATTGTAGTGCCCGCCTCCATGGTTCCTAACGGCTCCTCTTTGTTCTTCAGGTACTGAATCTAAGTCTGTAATCAATTCTTCAACAGTTTTCCCTTCTAGTCCAGCTGCTTCTACAGCTCCATTCAGCATGTTGACATAGGCTGCATGATGTTTATCATGATGGAAATGCATAGTTTCTTCATCTATGTATGGTTCTAGCGCGTTGTAGTCGTAAGGTAAATCCGGTACTTTAAATGCCATATTAGGCCCAGAAGATAGTCAATAATAAAGTTCACTACAGTTATTCTATATCTTCTTTCATTATCAATCTAGTTGGATAGGCTAGTTTGACGTCTTGTTCTTCGAATTGCTTTAAGATTTCTTTAACGTAGTAAGATTTGGTTGATCGCATCAATGGAGCATTAGGAACATAATATCTAATTTCCATTATAACTTCTTGATCTCCAAAATCTCTCAATACAAATTGAGGTGGCTTTGGCTTTTCTTGGCAAATATCCTCGTTGTTTTTAGCAATTTCCTCAACGATTTTTTCACCTTTAGTCACATTTTCCCAAGTTGGTACTAGACCTAATCTTATTCTAACACGGAGATTTCTATCATCTTTATGATTGAAATTTGCAATAGTATCTTTTGTTAGATTCTTATTAGGGATTGTGAGTAATACTCCATCTGTGGATCTAACTCTTGTTGTTCTAAGTCCAATTTCTGTAACATCGCCCCAGCTCGAGTATAAACTTCCAATTTTTTTCGGTAATAATATTCGATCTCCTTCTCTGAACGGCCTATCAACCATAATGAATATACCTGCTATAATATTTTCAATTGTATCCTGTGCAGCAAAAGCCATTGCAAGTCCAACAATACCAAGAGCAGCTACTATTCCTGTAACATTTATACCTAGTTCATTTGCAGCAGTAAGAATAATTACGGCCCATAGCGCGACGCTGGCAGCCCTGTAGAGGAAATTCTCAATACCTTGATCAATGTAATCATACCTCTCGAAGACTCGTTTTAGATATCTCAAAACTATCCTTACCAGAGGAACCCCTATGATAAGAGTCAGAAGTGCAGCGATAGGTCCCAGACTAACTAACTCTGTAGCACAATCATAATTTGCTTCCAAGTTGTTTGGAAGATTGTCTATACAGGCCATATTTGTTTCATTACGTACCCTTTAAGAAATCTTCCTATTTCCAAATATCTTTAAATCAGCATCATTATCGCGATATAGATTAGTTATGGATGTTTCAAAACTCAGGAAGGATTTTCCGATATTAAATTCAGATGATTCTCCAACATATTTTGATAGTGCCTGTATGACTCTAAGACCAAGTCAGGTAATCGATGCAGTAACAGAATATTACACAGATTATCCTGCCTGTGGTGGTAGATCAGTTCACAAATTAAGTTGGCAAGTTACAGAGAATTTTGAAATGGCCAGAGATTCCTTACGCCGTTTTTTAGGTGCTGAGAAACCTTCCGAGATTGTTTTCACGAAGAATGCTACAGAAGGTATGAATATTGTCGCAAGCGGATTGAATTTGGGAAAGGGCGATAAAGTTCTTACTTCAGACAAGGAGCATAATGCAAACGTAGTCCCATGGCACCACTTAGCAAAATATCAAGGGATAAATTATGAGGTTTTACCAGCTAAAGATAATTATTACTTTGATACTGAGTTACTTAAGGAAAAACTAACTTCAGATACCAAACTGTTTAGTTTTGTTCATACTTCCAATTTAGATGGATATACAAATCCAGCCAAGGAAATAATCGAAATATGTCACGATAAGAATGTAAAAGTTATGATGGATGCAGCACAATCAGTCCCTCATCAGGATGTCAATGTTGTAGATTTAGATGTAGATTTTGCAGCGATAAGTGCTCACAAGTTTTGTGGCCCTAGTGGAATGGGTGCCCTGTATGGCAAATATGCTGAGCTATCCACATTGATTCCGCCTTTTGTCGGAGGTTCTACCGTAGTTAACTCAACATATAATGATTACAAGCTTTTACCACCACCATCCTGTTTTGAGCCAGGTTTGCAAGACTATGCTGGAGCTATTGGATCAGGAGTGGCTGCAGATTACATTACTGAGATTGGAAGGAAGAATATCTACGAGCATGAAATTAAATTAAATACATTAATGACTGAAAGATTGAAGAACGTTGACGGTATAGAAATTGTAGGACCTCCTAATCCTAAGGAGAGAGGAGGTATTATGTCTTTTAATCTTAAGGGATGGGATCCAACAGAAATTGCTATGCATTTGGATGAAGAATACAATATTGCGATACGAAGTGGTATGCATTGTGTTCATTCATGGTTCAATTCAAGAGGTATTGATGGTACTGCCCGTAGTAGTGTTTACTTTTACAATACAGAGGATGAAGTTAAGAGATTTACAGATGCAATTTGTGATATGGTCTCAAAATAATGTCGTATCCTTTAGCTGATTCTGAGACTGATTTGAATAAAGGCCCTAATCGTTATACAGAAAGGTCATTTCCATCTTACAGGTATATACCAGGATTACACCCACATCCAGTTAATAGTTCTGAAGGGCATAGTTATGGAGATGAAGAGGTAGAATATAGTTCCTGGGATTCAGATAAATGGCGTGAAAATGAAGATTATCTCTATGGTGTAGATTTATTCAATTATCACTTTTACTGGGAAGCTCACGAAGCTTGGGAAGGTTTGTGGATTTCCTCAGTCAGAAATAGTAGCGAGCATCGCTTTCTTCAAGGTTTAATAAAATGTGGAGCTGCTTTCCTAAAAGTGCGAATGGCTGAATACCAAATTCAAGATTTAATTGGGGCTAGGACACTTTCAGAATCAGGTCTTAAGCTTCTTTCTCAAGTAGGTGTTGACAATTTTATGGGTTTAGATATTTCTTCTTTCGTAGAATCATATAGTAAACATATTGAACCTATAATGGATGATGTAATCGTTGAAATTAATCAGACTTCTCCTAGAATCAACCTTATGATTTGATCATTGGGCGACTGGAACCACATTCAGGACACAATTGACTATCATCTTCATATTTATACTTACAAGCGGGGCAAATATCTGCTAATTTTTTCTTCCCTTTTATCAAAGATTTGTTCTTTTCAGCAGTTACTAAGGTAATTTCACCTTTTTCATTCTTAGCAATTTCATATCTTCCAGAACCTCCCATTTTCATTAATACTTCAGGTGGGAAAGAAACCGTTCCCAGTTCATCTACAATTAATTCTCTTGTTCCTTCTAAGTCATCAACGTCCAGATTAGTTCCATGTTCAGCTACAAACCTTCCATCACGTAATTCAAGACTGCGGTCGCAGAATGAAGCAACTTCATCACTGTGTGTTACGATTAAGAAGGCAACGCCTTTATCTTTATGAAGTTTTCCAAATAATTCTAAAACTTCTCTGCTAGTAATGGGGTCAAGGGCTCCAGTAGGCTCATCAGCTAAAATCAACTTAGGATTTGTAACTAAAGCTCGTGCAATGGCAACTCTTTGTTGTTCGCCTCCAGAAAGCGTTTCAGGCATACTATCAACACGCTCTTCTAAACCGAGTTCAACTAAAATTTCTCTAGCTTTACTCTTTGCTTCTGAGGGCCTTACGTCTTTATGTCGTAATGCTTGAGCAACATTGTCAATGGCACTTAAATCTGGAAGAAGGTTGCCTTCTTGAAAAATAAATGAGACTGTGTCTTGGCGCATTTTGACCAACTCAACACCAGTTCTTCGGGTTGTAGATATTCCATTTAGAATGACTCCTCCGGCAGATGGTTTCATGAGAACACCTAAGCATTTTAGCAAAGTAGATTTTCCAGAGCCTGATGGTCCGACGATGGCGACAGCCTCTCCTTTTTTGATAGATACATTTAATCCTCTTAATGCTACAACATTTCCATCTTCAGCAGTGGATGAATATACGTGATACAAGGCTATAGCTTGAAGAATTGCATCTTTATCTATTTTGTCATCAAGCATTTTTTCTGAAAATTTTAGAGCTTCGATATCTTCATTGGAATCATTCTCTTCCTTTCCCTGACCAGTTGTATGCTCGAATAATTCTTCAGTCATTTTATTCACCTTTAAGCACTACTGCTAAATCAGCCTTTAGAGCTCTCCTTGTTGTTAATACTAAAGCTATGACAACTACTGTCATAACTCCTAAGGTAACTTGTGTGATGACCCACCAAGGCCATTGCAGTATCCTGCTAATCACAGCATCCTCTCCAGTTCCTGAAAATAGTTGGAAAAGGAAACCAAATATGTTGAAAAATCCATTGAAAGCAAGTGATAATCCCATTCCCAAGATTATTCCTAAGAACATTGAAAAGAAAACTATTGATAATATTTCAAAGAGAACTAATCTAATTATTTGATTAGGGCTTGCTCCAATAGCTTGTAAAATAGCTAATTCCTTCTTCTTTTGATTAAGTACAAGTGACAAGAAAACAAACGCAGATGCAATTGCCGCTGCACTTGCTACGATGTATTGTAGTGTAAACAGTCCTTGAGTACCAAAGATAATGCCTCCATTTCTTTCAACATTTTCATGTGAAGTTTCCCAGTCATCAGCACCTTCAAATCTAGAATCTGCAGCTATTAATAGAGCTAAAACTTGTAGTTCATCATTATTCAATCCATCTATATCAACAATCCAGGTTGTTGCTCTTAGATTATTTACTTCTTGATCACCTACTAAGCTTCGATAAGCCTCTTCATTAATTATCAAGTAGTTATTCATTTCATTGGTTGCTACACCAGGTATGAATTCATGAATTCCAATGTATCTTATTGATGTTTGGTAAGGAGTTATTTGTATGTCAACAGAGGCCGGAAAGAATACTGGGGCTAGAAGAGGGGTAGGCTCTTCACTAAATCCAGAGAGACAATTATTGCTTTCATTTTGGGCAGTTCCATCAGGACATACAGCTCCGTCAAGCTTTAAATTTGACAAATTTATTACACCATATTCAAAAGCTCCAGTTAGATTTGCATTCGTTAGATCAATGTCTTCTATATTCTCAGGTGACATGCCAAATATTGTATTTGTTAAGTTTGCCCCAGTAAGGTTTGCACCTCTTAAATCCACGTTGAAGAATAATGACTCACTTAAATCCACATTTGCAAGATTTGCTCCAGATAGGTTAGTATTTGAGAAATCAGTTTTTGTAAAATTTCGATTAGTCAAATCTTGACCAGATAAGTCTAAATTCGACCAGTTTCTATCCATAAGGCCTATGTATTCTTCTAGTGCCTCAGCGGGATCAATAGTTGAGTTTGGATCTATATTATTTAAGATGATTTCAGTCTTTTCCCAAGTAAAATTCATCAATTCAGATTCTTTATCTCCTTCCTTGTACAGCTGATCTGCAGAATCTCCAAATCTACCAGAGCCTTCTAAATCAAGTGAAAATGCCATATCAGGTCCTGCTGAAAATCCCCCATTTTCATATGCAGTTAAAGCTTCCGAGATATCTTTTCCAGGAATCGCTTGAGGGAACCATTTCAGTATGTTTTCACTCCCGTTCATCAACACGTAAGCATTGGCATCAGTACCGTCTTCAGATTCTAAGGAAATCATTGGTACTGTTATAGCATTAACAGAGATATCATTCGAACTTAAATTCACTACTGCTTCCTCAATTTCAGTCGAAGTCATTGGCTCAGTAGAGTAAATCTTGATATCACTTCCAATTTGTAAATCGGCAGTACGTTCATCAACAAGAGATCCCGTATAGCCTTGTACAGCTGCAAGAGTAACAATTGATAGTGTTAGAAGCATGATAAGAGATAGTCTTGTTGTAGATTCGCTAGAACCAGTATTCTGTAGGCCTCGCTTTACATCTGAAAGTAATGGAGTTCTCTTGAAGAAGAAAAGCATTATTTTAGGGCCAAAGGCTCCAAGTCTAGAAAGTAGAAGTGCTCCACCTATCCAAAGCATGAAAGGACCGAAAATATTAATTAAACCGCCTACAAACCAATTACTGATTATTCCGCTTCCTCCAGTTGTTAGTTCTTGGTATGTGTCTATAGCACCTAAAGTACCTATTAGCAACATAATGACATGGAGCCATGTTTTCGGTTTGCCAGCTTGGGCTGTTTTCTTTACACCTTCATCGATTTCCATTTCAAGGAATGCCTTGGTTCTAGATCTTCCAAATAGTAAAGCTAATCCAAGCGTAGCTAATATTGTGAACAATGTAGCTCCAAAGCTGAGGATTGGATTTATGTCAACATCCAGACTCTCAAATTGCATGAATCCCACACTCGAAAGTATGATAGGGACTGAGAAGAATGCTAAAACATAGCCAGCAATCCAAGCTACAGAAGATATAACGAATAGTTCAAACAGAACCATACCTTTCAACTTTTCTGCTGTTGCTCCAATAGATCTGTGAATGCTTATTTCTCTTCTTCTTTGCTCTAATGAAAGTTCTAACCCATAGATAAGTAAGTATAATGAAAGAATTACCACAGGAATCATTAAGATATAATCAAATACCTGCACAAATCCTAGGACAAATTCAAGCCATAGTATTGTTCCACTAATTATATCAACGTAGAATATTTTTACATTGCCATTATCGTAGGTTTGTTTCTGCATATCATTTGATGTTGCATCTAACCAGTCTTCAGCTGCAGATATTGATGAGGTTGGTAGTAAACTTCTGTCTACAGTGATACCCAAGTAAACATGATCTTTATCAATTAAAGTGATTTGTTGCTCGTCACTCAGTAGAGTCCATGTAGTGTAAATTGGATTAGCTGCAAGTACTGGATTTCCCTGCGGCCAAGGTTCATAAATTCCTAATATTGTAACATTCTCTAATTTCATTTTCACTTGACAATACATCAGTCGATATTCTTCACCTTGTATTATTTCACCAGGACAATCTTCTTCCTCCATCGTGCCAGGAAGACCTCTTTCATAGGTGTACGTAAAAGTTAAACTATCTAGATTATCACCTACTTCAGCTCCTGCCGCAGAGGCAATATCTAGAGGAATGTAAATTCCCCGTTGGCTATTAACTTCTTCGTGGGTTTTCCATTCTCCCATCTCATAGATTATATTTTCAGATAAACGTTCAGCAAGTACTCCGTCAAAAGCTTCAGGTCCTAGGAAAGAAATTGCTCTTATATTTACTACAGGAGGTCCAGTAGTATATTCGTAATCCCACAAATCCTCAGTATTCCATTTTTTCTCGACGTCTGATGATTCAATACTGTCCATGAATAATGGGGATGCATAAAATGCAGCATCATTTCCCCAACTAATTTCACTATGAAGTCCGCTTTTACCTAATATCAGTGTACAATCATTGAATTCTTCTCTAAGTACTACTTCATCACACATTTGCTGTAGTACGGCAGTATCATTCGTCCACCCAGTTGCTCCCTGCTCAGGTGCAGATTTAAACTCAATTTTTGAGTCAAAAACAGTTTGATCAATAGACTCTTCTAGAAATGCTTGAGAAAGTCCAACACCATAAATTAGAACAAGTGTAATTACTAAACTAGCTAAGAAAACTCCGGCAAATACTGCCAAACCTCTTTCTTTGTCTCTCCATGACGTAAGCATTGCGATTCTCAAATTATCTGGTAAATCTAGTAGTCTTTTCTTCCAAACATATGGAGAGAATAACCATGAGGTCCAAGAAACGTCTAAGGAACTCATTCTTCTTCCTCCTCCTCATCAATACCCCATGCAGATTTGATATCACTAGCAGCTACTACTCCATCTTTCATTAGTAGCATTCTATCGGCTTGACTTGCCAGATTTGGGTCATGTGTGACCATTAAAACAGAAATTGGGTTTGACCCTTTCCTTAATAATTTAAATAATTTCATAATATCATTACCACTTTCAGCATCTAAATTTCCAGTTGGTTCGTCGGCTAACAATAATGGTCTAGAACCAGCAATTGCACGAGCAACAGCAACTCTCTGTCTTTGTCCACCAGATAATTGTTCAGCTCCAAATTCTATTCTGTCACCTAATCCCACAGTTGTAAGTGCAGCTTTCGCTTTCTCTTCAGCTAGTTCTTGTTCTATTCCAGAGATTTCAAGGGCCATTGCGACATTATCAAGAGCAGTTAAATGTTCTACTAAATGGAAATCTTGGAATATCCATCCTACTCCATTTCTTCTTACATCTACGACTTTGTTAGGTTTTTCAGTACCATATTCAAATGATTCTTCTGTAGTGTTTGAAAGTTCAATTTTGCCTGAATCTGCAGGCAATAATCCTCCAATTATGTTCAGAAGGGTAGATTTACCACATCCAGACGGTCCCATTAGAGCAACTAACTCACCTTTATTTATTTTTAGATTAATCCCTTTAAGAACTTCTATTCTTGTATTGAAGGTTTTGGATCCAAATCCTTTTTTTAATTCTTCTATTTCAAGTAACTGCATTATGTTTAAACTTAGGTGTGTGTTTATTAACTAAATCTTCTAGTGCCCAAAGTTTGTCAGCTAGTGTCTAACAACTAAAGATTCATCTTTCTAGTGTATTGCTCAATAGCTTCTTCCATCGTTTTTTGGCCTACAAGTATTTCGAGAGCTAAATCTTTATCGATTGTTACTAGGCCTTTTGATTTCCGTCTAGATTGTTTTTGGATCCAAGCAATTTCACCGGGTTTTGGAGTGTAATTTTCGTTTCTGTTGTATTCTCCTTTCCTAAGAGCAATGCGTGTTGCAGCTTCGGTGTGACTTCCGCTTCCGCTGTTTTGCTCATCAACTAGTTGGATTATACTTGAGAATGACCTTAACGTTTCTATTATTCTTGTTCTTTCTGGAGGTGAACCAGAGCCTATTTTTATTGTACTAATGCCTATCTCTGTGTAAATTGACTTAACAATATTTGCTAAGTCATCAACACTCTTGTAATTATCCATGAACAGAATTCGATTTGAACCTATAACAGATAGCCCATTCATTCCACCTGGGTCAATACCTACTACAATATTTTCACTTTCATGCAATTTGCATCTTATGCGAAGTTCAAGAATTTCTAAATTTTCAGGTTGTATTTGAGGAATACTTAAATTTTTGATTCTCTTTTTTGTTATTAGTACCTTGATACTACTATCCTTTATTGGTAAATTTTGTACATGTTTTAATTTTATTCTTTTGTCATTTATTTTGCTTGTGATCTTATTAAGTAAGGCAAAATCTTTCGTATATATTCCTACAATCATGGTTTAATCCAATCCAAACACACCCATCTTTTATTGTAAAGTAAAACAATTTTCTTGTTAACTCCGTGTCCTACTCTCACCATTCGAGTTATATCTAACCATGAGACTCCCTCTTCAACAACATGTATTAGCCAAGGAGCATGTTTTGATTCATAGTCGTACACTCTGTAGTGTGTTCCAAATTTTAAACCTGAGTTTACTTGATATCCTTTGTCAATTAATTCTTTCACACTTTCATCATTAATGGTCTGTTTTACTCCATCTTTTAGCTTTGTTTCTGGCCATTCAATTTTATCAATTACATAATAAACTACATCATTTTCAGCATCAATGATTCCGATTTGAGTTCGCCTTTCTAATTCTCTATCTATATCTGTAAAGATGTCATTGAAGTCTATGATTTTGTTATATGCCTTTGGCATAACTAAGGCCGATGCTTGTCCCTTTACATCAGTACCTCTATCGTAAACGCGAAGGCCTAATTGATCAGTCTTTACGATTAATCCTCTTTCTTTCAAGTCATGATATATTATATTCCTATCATTATTCTCTGCAAATTTCCTTTTATGTTCTTTTTTCAGCTCTATATCTTTTCTATAATCTGAATAAACAGCTTCTTCAGGTTTAAGTAAGAGATATCCTTTTTCTTTAGGTGTTCCAGTTTTGCCTTTATTGTAAATTTGAGCCGCTAATCTTTCATCTTTGATTAGCACGCCTTCTTCAATGAATTCGTAATTCAGGCCTTCACCTCTTTTATTATCTTTACTTTACCAGCATCACTTAGGACCTTTGCGTTGTAAATTGGTATTTTCTCTATTGCATTATTTTTAAGGGTGTAGTTTTTTGCATCCATTCCAATAAAAGTGGGCAGGTCTTCTAAAATCTCAACTTGAATATATTCATCATCTTCGATTTCACTTTTTTCCTTGATTACTTTCTTTTCTGCAGGTACGGGTTCCTTTTTCTCTTCTATTTCCTTTGGTGCCTCGTATACATTATCACCTTGATCCATCAAGTTATTTCTTCTATAATTTTCAATTACTTCACATATTGAATCCAGATATTGTCTTTCATTTTGGTGGACGTTGGTTATGTCTGGAGTTTGACCATTACTTTTTTCACGCGCCAAATCAGTTAATTTCCTTTCACGGTGCTTGTGCAATTCTAATTTCATGTCAAGAAACTTTCTGATGTCTGTGTTTGCTTTTTCAAGCTTTACAGGTTCATTTTTTGATTTAGATATCATTTCCTTGATTTGACCCTCTAAATGTTTTGCCCTTGCATAAAAATCAGATGGTAATTTTGTTAATTTCCCCTCTTTTCTTTCCTTAAATGTTTGAACTCTTAAATCTCTTAGAGTCATCAAATCTTGTGACATTATATTAGTATTAAAATGGTTGTTAAGAGTGTTTGCCATAATAAAAAGCTTTTAACCAATACCTCAACTGAGCTGTTAATGAAGAAGTGCCCAGTGTGTGCAGTAGAGGTTGAAGATGATGCACCTTTCTGTAATATTTGTGGAGTAAACATGTCTGGTGCGAAAGATGTTGGGCCTTCACAGGTAGAGACACCAGTAAGTCAAGAAATGGGAGGACCTGCACCGGTTAAACATGCTCCTTTGGTTAAGACAAAATCAAGTTTTTACGTACCTGCACTTCAATTCCTTCTGGCTGTAGCACTTTTGGGTCTGGTACTCTATTACACTACGGCTGACGTTCCTACTCCTGATACTGAAGTTGGTACTGGAGTTACTAAAGAGGATCTCAAAGAGTATGCCAATTACAATAAGCCTTTAACTTGTCCAGGTTGGAGTAATCCATCGACTAAGGGTAATGATAATGGCTGTCCAGTAATTCTTAATTCTAATTGGGAAACATCTAATTTCAGTGTTAAAACTCATGAGTATCAGACGCTTATGGGTCTAATTGTTTTGTTAGGTATTTGTATTATCTACCAAGGCAGAAAAATTAGTGACAGTAATATCATGGCACCCTTAATTTTCTTAATAATTATTATGGGTGTTATCTATCTCTACATGGGTAATGAGGAATCTCCTATGGAGGGTGTAGAGACTACAATAGGTGCGACGGCAGGTCTTGGAATAATTATTGTTTCATACATTGTATTTCTGTATGCAGTGACTGGTAAAGACATCAGTGAGGCTCCATTAAGTACGATATATTCATTCATCGGAGCAGGTTCTCTTGTATTTGCAGCCTTGCATCATAATTGGGTAAGGGGACCATGGCTTTCATGTAGTGAATCACTTGATTCATTTGATACTTCCATAGAGCAGGCTTGTACTGCAGTCGGTGGTAATGTTCAGTATGTTTATGTAGACCTCCAAGCAATAGAAATGCTTATTTTGATAGCAGGAATTTTCTTACTTTTACTTGGTGTCGCAGGATACATACTACAAACCATAAGATTGAAAGATATGGAAGAAGCAAAATATTTCTTCATGATTTTAATTGGTCTCTCCTTACAATTTGCAGTTATAGTTTGGAATTTATTGAGAAACAGTGCGAACTTTTACTTTGAACAGGGAGACATAATTCTAACAGTTCTGTCTGTTTCTGTTGCCTTCATTGGTGTATATCTTTTCTATCGCAAGAGGAAATCAGAAGAGAGTATGGAAGGTTTGGCTTACTTTGGATTATTTGTAGCTGGAATCGGAACCCTCTTTGCAACAATGATTGCTCCAGCACTATTGTCTGGTAAAAATGTTTCTTCACCAGAGTCTACTTCGGAGTGGGTAATGTTTGGTCTTCCTCTAGCTGTTGCAGCGGGTGCCGTTTGGTATGGTATTAGATATGGGACAGAAAAATTCAAGGATAAGATGATGGAAATGCAGTTAACCAATAAGCCAGCAGATCCTTTTGACTCATCTTTCGAACCTGAAATAGAGGAAAAATCATCAGATGATGATTCTGCAGCCCCTGTTTCTTCAGGAGATATAAGCCTTGAAGATGCAATGGACAGACTCCTTTCAGAGTTCCCAGAAGCTACGATTGACATTAAACCTACTGAGGATGAAAATTATGGAGTTGATTTAACTCATTTGGATGATATTGAGAAGGATTTAAAGGATGATTTAGCAGAAAGTCCAAAGATACGTAAGGCTATGAAAGTTAATTATGAGGTAGATTATGAGGAGCTTTCGAAGTATTATTCAACAACTAAGGACACAATTAATCAAACAGTAACACATCTTAAATCAGGTAGGAATATCATGCTTTATGGTGATCCAGGTACTGGTAAAACAGCTCTAGCTAATCTTCTATTATCCCAAATTTGTGGTGTGAAGGAAGGTAAAGATGGAAGTCCTATACCTAACTATTCGATAGTTACAGCTAATGCTGAATGGTCTAACTTTGAAGTTATTGGAGGAATTTCTCCAGATGATTCAGGTGGATATTATTACAAGGATGGATATGTTGCTGACGCGGCAAAGATTTGTGAGAAGACAATGCAAGAGGATGGTAAACCTCATTATCTTGTAATTGATGAGTTTAACCGAGCAAATATTGATGAGGCCTTTGGTAAATTGTTTACTGTATTTGAGTATAGAGACAAGCAACCATTGTTAACAGCTAAAGAGACTGGTGGCGCGCCATTCATGATGCCTCCAGAATTTAGAATAATTGGGACTATGAATACGCAAGACAAGAATACGTTGTTCAATGTGGGTCATGCTTTGATGAGAAGGTTTGCATTTGTTGAGATTGGCCTTCCAGATAGGGACGATGAGTACAGACGTATGCCTATCTTTGTGTTTAACAAACTAAATAAACTGGGCATTGCACCAGAAAGGCCTGAAGAGGAAGAGGATTGGTATGCTAAAGAAATGTTTGATTTCTATGATGATGACAGCACCATGTTCAAAGCCTTCAACAAGTTTATGAACTTCCTTGAGGAAGAAGAATTACCACAGTCTAGGGACGATGAAGTAGCAAGAGGTGTGAGAACCTATAGAAAAATAGGTCCAGCAGTTATTATTGATTCGATGTTAACAGTGTTTAACTCTAAGGGACAGTATGATCTAGATAGAGCCCTCGAAGATGTAATTAAATCAAATATTATGCCAGCTCTTGAAGGCTTAGAGCGTAATGAACTTAAGTGTCTAATGTTGAAAGCACAAGAAGTTCTCGGTCCAAATCATGGCATAACTAACACTTTAGAGAAGATGGTCGATTCTCCAGGCCTAAGCGTTTTTGGTTGATATGTTTCTTCCTGATGCAACAATAGAACTTAACTTACCACCAGAACATTCCCAGAACCTAGAAGAGGGGGAAACTGTGATGTTGAATGTTAATGCGTTTAAACAATTAGATGGAGTACATATTAGATTAGGTTCTGTAAAAGTTGACAGTTTACCTCTAATAAAATCGAATTCTTCACATTCAGTACAATTCACAGTTCCAGATTATATTGGTACAAATACCATAAGTTTGCATAACAAAGAAGGGTCAGCAGTTTCTAACAAATTAGAAGTAGTCATAGCACCCAAGATGCTTGATTATGAACAATTTAAAAATCTCAGAGATGAACATATTCCTGACCTGGTGAAAAATTCTGGAGCTGATGAGCCTCCAGAAGGCATGTATCCTGGAGCAACATCTTCTATTGAGGAAGAAAAGATTCTACTCAATATTGAACAATTATTAGAATTCTCAGGGAAGTTGCTAAAAGTTACTAATGACATTAGAAAAGGAGCCTACACCTACAAAGTAGAAGTAGAAAGGAAGACTATGAAATCTCAAATTAGGGGTGCAGTCAGGTGGCAGAAGACTGCTCTGGCGAGAGCTCAGAAAGGTACAGAATACGCTACCGCTCACGTTACAGATATTCGTAAGAGAAAATGGAGCACACCTACCAATATTTTATTAGTAAAATTCCACATGGAAGTTTTCATCGAAGCTATATTCTTCAGAGATGAGATGGATAGGAGAGAAAGGGAGAAGAAGGCCTGGTCTGCCATTTATGGGAAAGAATATCAACCTCTGGACGATGAGGCCAAGGCTAATCTTGATAAGTTAGATTTTGCCTGTAGAATGCATAAGCAAGTTTTAGCAGATGGTAAATTAGCTGAATTAATACCAATAGCTAAGAGTACTCGAAAGGAACAGCGATTGATTAATCGTGAAGCTTTAATCGAAGCAAAGTCATGGAGTCGTAATAGGGCATACAGGGAATTACCTCCATTATGGAAGGAGTTCTTAGAGGATTATCAATCATATTACGAAGAAACGGTTTTAGTTCAAACACAAAAGATGACAGATATCTATGCACTTTGGATCCTTTGTGAGATGGCATCAGGTTTGAAATTAAGTGCTCATGCTAAGTCACTTAGAGAATTTAGATCAAAGAGTAAAGATATTGTTTTGAAATATGACGCACCCGGGCAAGTAAGGCAAGGTTGGAGTGATTCTATCATGGGTTCATTATTTGGAGAAAGTGAAGAATCAGCTAATCCTGTGGAGGGTTCAGGAAGGCCGGAAATATTTATGGATTATAGAGGAGTCCAGTTTTATTTTGAAGCTAAATATAATTTGACACAAACTCCAAAACAAGAAGATGTTTACAAAGTACTGGCTTATATGAATAATTATGATGTTTCTTGTGGAGGAATTATCTATCCCGGTCCTCAGCTGAAAATAACAGTCGATCCAAAAAATAAGCAGGTAATGGCTTGGGTTCCCTTTACTTGGACAGAGAAAGCTTTTGAAGTAGCACCTAATTATTTTGCTTTCATAGCAGACAGGATGGCTACAATATATTCTAAAATAGAAACCGATGAAAATTTGGAACAATTTGTCTCTGAAGTTGAGAGGAAAGCATTTCAATTTTATGAAGCGATCGCAACACCAGGGGCTGTTGCTCCAGAAATGCCTGAGTTCTTGTATAATGAAGAAGTGGAACTTGATTTAGATGAACTCATTGAGACTGAGGATGAACAATTTGCGGAGCCAGATGAAGCTTCATCACCAGAGGAGCTCTTGGATGATATTGCAGAAGATGCAAGTTCAGAAAAGCGTGCCCAACTGGTTGAAGATATTGAGAGCGGAAATGTTGCAGTAGGACAAGGAGGTGACGGAGATTATGCGATTTCAAAGAATATAGCTGAGGATGATTCTGAAGTCATTGATGATGAAGAGGCAGATTCTAGTCCTGCGGTAGAGGAATTTTCTTCAGAGATTGAGTCAGTTGAAGCTCTGTCTTCAGAAGAAGAGACTGTTGAAGAGTTTACACAAACTACAGATGCTATTCCTGAAAAGAAAGTTTCAGTTTCTATAGAGCAGTTAAGAAAGAAAATGAATGAGGATAGTAATTCATAATCTTCATAAAATTAGTTAAATAGCACTACTAAATGAAGTTATATGATTAAGGTTGGAATCAACGGTTACGGAACTATTGGTAAGCGCGTTGCAGAAGCTGTTACTTTGCAAGATGATATGAAAATAGTAGGTATTGTTAAGACTAAACCTACCTATGAATTGAGAGGAGCATTGGATGCTAATTTCCCTATTTATGCTTCTACAAAGACTAAGATTCCCTTCTTTGAAAAATATGGAGTTAAAGTTTCAGGAACTACAGAGGATTTAGTTGCTGATGCCGATATAATTATTGATTGTACTCCAGGAAAGTTAGGTGTCAATAATATGGAGATGTACAAATCTGCAGGAACAAAAGCCATTTGGCAGGGTGGTGAAAAACATGCACCTATTGGTATAAGTTTTAACTCATTAACTAATTATTCCGAATCATTCAATCAAGACTTTGTAAGAGTTGTCTCCTGTAATACAACTGGACTTTCTAGAACACTTTATCCAGTTCTCCAAGAATATGGCATTGATAATGTACAGGCAGTAATGGTTAGGCGCAGTGGTGACCCTAAGGACAGCAATAGAGGCCCGATTAATTCGATTGAACCTGTTTTGGGAGTTCCTAGTCACCATGGTCCAGATGTGCAAACAGTTATTTCAAATCTTAATATACAAACCATGGCAGTCAAGGTTCCTACTACGATTATGCATGTTCATTGTATAATAGCTGAGCTTGAAAAGGAACCAAATGTCGAAAAGATAATCGAGCTTTGGGAAGAAACACCGCGTGTTGATTTGATTGATGGATATTTGATGAACGATGATTCTAAGATTTCAAATCTCCCTGGTACTGCTGAGATAATGGAATTGGCTAGAGACTCGCTTTATACAAGAGGCGATCTAAATCAGATTGCAGTATGGAGAGATGGAGTACATGCTTTTGGAAATAAGTTGTATTATTATCAAGCAATACACCAGGAGTCTGATGTTGTCCCAGAGAATATTGATGCTATTAGAGCAATGTGTGGTCTCGAAGAAGATAATATGAAGTCTATTAAGAAAACTAATGCCTCTCTTGGTATAAACTAGTTTTAGTAATTATCCGTTCGTAGTATTTTTGATTCATTGGAACAGAGATTTTTAGCAATTTTGAAAGTCTGATTATTTCACCATTAATCTGTTCAATTTCTGTTTTTTGCTCATTATCTATATCTTGTAGCATGCTACATTTATTGTTAGCAGTATTGCTGAGAATCTTTACAATTTCATCCCAAGGATCAAGTGGTAGCTTGATACCATTGGTTAGAGCAACACTGGCAGATTCCTCACAAAGTATTTTCATCTTTTTCTTGAATTCAGGTTTTACTAGTTCTCCATTTCTCACATTATGATATGCACCAATCGGATTAAT
>CEVN01160016.1_pt1 | contig 25337 bp, 26 predicted proteins | sample 427041 | NCBI WGS metagenome assembly CEVN01 (sample SAMEA2623463, study PRJEB7988) | marine metagenome | biome: marine biome (ENVO:00000447); feature: surface water layer (ENVO:00002042); material: "saline water (ENVO:00002010), including plankton (ENVO:xxxxxxxx)" | depth 5 m
AAAATAGAAGATAAACATAAAAATAGAAAGTTTGCTTGAGCTTTCTTCATTAGACCCTTTCAATTTTTATCATATTAGTAGTTCCTGTAACCCCAACTGGAACTCCAGCCGTCATAACAAACATATCATCTTTTTTTATAATATTATTATCAATAAGAAACTTCTTATTAAAATCAAGCATCTGATCTGTCGACCTAAACTTTTTAACTTTTACAGGAAAGATTCCCCATGAAAGAGATAATCTCCTATATACGTTTTCTCTTGGAGTCATTGCTATAATGATAGAGCTAGGCCTAAAACTTGATAAGGTGTTGCCAGTATTCCCAGACTCTGTCATTACTACCATAACTTTTATAGATAAATCTTCTGACATTTGAAATGCTGAATAGCATATTGATTTTTTAGGATTATTTTTTTCTGGAGTTCTAATTAAGCGACTAAAACCATCATTTTTCATAATTTCTTTTTCTACATTAGTAGTAATGGACTTCATCATTCTTATAGATTCAAGTGGAAACTTGCCGATAGCAGTTTCACCAGAAAGCATTATCGCATCTGAGCCATCATAAATTGCTCCAGCTACATCATTTACTTCTGCTCTAGTAGGTAAGGGACTTTTTATCATGGACTCAAGCATTTGAGTGGCTGTTATTACAGGCTTACATTTTTCATTACATTTTTTAATTATTTTTTTCTGTAATGATGGTACTTTTTCAAGTTCCATCTCAAGTCCCAGATCACCTCGGGCAATTAAAATACCATCAAATGCTTCAATGATTGAATCAATATTTTCAACAGCCTCTGGTTTTTCGATTTTAGCAATAAGAGGGATATTTTTCTTTAATCTTTTAAATAACTTATCAACAGGGTCTCTATCTAATTTTGATTGCACAAAGCTTAATGCAATCCAGTCAATATCTAATTCAGCTGCAAGTTTAATATATTTGAGGTCTTTCTTACTTATTGAAGGTAAGCCTATATCTAAGCCAGATATATTAACACCTTTTCGTGTATAAATTTTTCCACTATTTAAAGCTTTAATTCTAATTTTAGATGCTGTAATTTTTTTAACTACTTTAAATGATAGCTTTCCATCATCAATTTTTACTTTTGCATTATCGCTAATCTTATTATACTTCAATGGTGTGTTAATTGATATATCGGCTTCAACTCCAAGAGTATATTCTTTCCCTCTTTTAATAGCTATAATATCATTATTAGCCGTACGTATTTTTGGACCGGGTAAATCCATTAGTATGGCAATACTTTTATTTTGATTCTTTGAAGCTCTTCTAATTTGCTTAATTATTAAAGGTAAATTAAAGTCAGAATTATAATGTGACATATTTATTCTCACCACATTCACCCCTGCAATAATCATTTTTTCAATCATGGATTTAGAAAACCATGAGGGGCCTATAGTAGCAACAATCTTTGTTCTAACAATATTCATGTACATAAGTTATATAGTAAAACAACAATTCTAGAAGAAAATTTATTTTATTGTATGGAATGGAATATATAGATATATTTTATATTCAAACTAAATAGTGACAATAGAATTAATTAATGAATGGAATAAAAATAAAATTTTGGGGAGTTAGAGGTTCATTTCCAATTCCAAAATCGAATGATGAATTTGGTGGAAATACTTCATGCGTTGAAGTTAGGACCAATCAAAATGAAATTATTATTTTTGATATGGGTACAGGCTTAAGATTATTAGGGGATTCAATTATTAAAAAAGATCCTAATATAACTGATATTAATATTATACTGAGTCATTTCCATTATGATCATGTGCTTGGATTCTTAATGTTTGCACCATTATTTAATGATAAATATAATGTTAATATATATGCTCCAGGTAATAGTGATAATGAAATCGAATCAAAATTTCAATCTTTCTTAAAATCAACATTTTGGCCTGTTAGTATGGATATGTTTACAGCTAAAATTAAATTTAATCATTACTCTTCAGGTGTTTTTAACATATCAAATAATATAAAAATTATAAATTCTCCACATGGGCATCCCGGTGGTGCAAATAGTATTAGAGCAGAAATTGATAGATTTTCTGTAACCTATATAACAGACTGTGAACACCCTTCAAATCACTTAAATCAAAATGTTATAGATATATCAAAAAATACAGATGTATTGATTCATGATGCACAATATACTCCTGAACAAATGCGTACCCATAAGGGTTGGGGGCACAGCTCATGGCAACATTGTGTAGAAGTAGCAAAAGCAGCTAATGTTAAAAAACTAGTATTGTTTCACCATAACCCTGATCATGGAAATGCTATTTTAAATTCCATTGAAAAAAATGCAAAGAGTTACTTTGATAATACATATTCTGCTAGAGAGGGTATGGAATTATTTATCCCAGAACAAGTTTCCGAACCTCTTATTTCATAATTTTAATAATTAAAATCTTTAAATTAGATGTATGAAAAAAATGATTTATTTTGATAGTGCTGCGAGCACACCTATTTACAAAGAAATCTTAAATGAAATGCAAAACATTTCATTAACTACATTCGGTAACGCTTCAAGCATTCATAAATTTGGACAAGAAACAAAAGCTATTATTGAAAGAGCTAGATTATCTATTGCTAATGATTTGGGATGTAATTTAAGTGAAATTATTTTTACAGGCTGCGGTTCAGAAAGTAACAATATTGCCATACTAGGTATTTTAAAAAGGGGGGATCATTTTATAACATCTAGCTATGAACATCCTGCTGTACTTAATATAGCAAATAGCCTTGTTGAAAAAGGTATAGATGTTTCTTATGTGAAACCAAATAGCGCCGGACTTATTAATCCAGATGATATTAAAAATGAAATTAATTCAAATACAAAACTTATATCAATCATGTACGTTAATAATGAATTGGGAACAATAAATCCAATTAATGCAATTAGCAAGATTGCAAAAGAAAATAATATAATTTTTCATACTGATGCTGTACAAATAATAGGTAAAGTAAAAATTAATCTTAAAAACCAAAATATTGATTTATTGAGCTTATCAGCACATAAATTCTATGGACCTAAAGGTGTAGGGGCACTATATATAAAAGATAATACTAATTTAAATTCAACATATTTTGGAGGTGGACAAGAAAAAAGTTTAAGACCAGGGACTGAAAATGTATCTGGAATTCATGGAATGGCTGCTGCATTAAGAAAATCTATTAAAGAATTAGATTCATGGGCAGAAACTATTAATAGATATGAAAAAATATTTATTGAAAATCTTAATAAGTCAGGAATAAAATTTATGATTAATGGAGACAATAGATTGCCGGGTATATTAAATATGACTTTCCCTAATATATTAAGCTCTGATTTAGTAATGGCTTTAGATATGGAAGGATATGCTATATCAGGAGGCTCCGCATGCTCATCAGGATCTACTAAACCACCCAAGGTATTAAAAGAAATAGGTATGACGGATGAAATGGCAATGAAAAGTGTGCGAATTTCATTTGGTAAAAATTTGAATGAAGAAAATATTAAAGAACTATCAAATGCTATATCAAATATTATAAATAGTTAAAAATAAATGAAATTAGATAAAAATAAAGTCTTAGTAGCTATGTCTGGAGGAGTTGATAGCTCTGTAGCATTAGCTAAACTTCATGAGCAAGGCTATACAGTAATTGGTATTACATTAAAACTTTGGGAATCTGTTGATCCTATTACAAAAAAAAGGAAAAATAGTAATTGTAATTCTATTGAAGCTATTAATGGAGCCAAAATGGTTTGTGATAGATTGGGAGTACATCATTATACATTAGACCATATAGATTCATTTAAAAAAAATGTTGTTGATGACTTTACGAAACAATATTTAGATGGAAGGACACCTAATCCATGCGTAAGATGCAACTCATATGTGAAATGGGGAAATTTAATTGAACAAGCTGATAAGTTTGGTGCGTATTATATTGCCACTGGACATTATGCGCAAATAGAACGAATAGGAACAAATATTAATATGAAAAAAGGTGTTGATAACCATAAAGATCAATCATATATGTTATGGGATATTAATAGAAATCTACTTGATAGAACTCTACTCCCAATTGGAGAATTAACAAAAGAAGAAGTTAGAGGTTATGCAAAAAATAATGAACTTGAAACTTCAGATATACCGGATAGTCAAGATTTATGCTTTGTAATGGATGGCGATTATAGAGATTTTTTAAATCAATATATGCCTGAGAAAATGCAAAACATCTCCAATGGTGATATAAAAGATGAAGATGGAGCTATTGTAGGAAATCATACAGGTTTTACAAATTATACTGTGGGGCAACGCAAGGGGCTAGGCCTATCATTCCCAGAACCTAGATATGTAAAAAAAATAAACCCTATAACAAATACAATTACTATATCTAAAAAAGAATCTCTCTATTCGAATAAATGTTTTGTTAAAAATATTAATTGGCTTATTGATCCTCCCTGTTTTCCACTATCCACATCTTCAAAAATTAGATATAATAGTGTTGGTGCCAATGCCGTAATAGAAAAACATAATGATGATTATATAATTATTTTTGAAGAACCCCAACTTGCAATTACTCCAGGTCAATCAATAGTTTTTTATAATGAAGATATTTTAATTGGTGGAGGCGTAATTGAAAAATATAATGAATAAAAAATTATCAGTTATTATAATGGCAGCAGGAAAGGGAACTAGAATGCAGTCTGATATCCCTAAAGTTTTACATAAGATATCTGGAAAAACTTTATTAAATCATGTTATCACTACTGCTAAAGATTTAAACCCTGATAATATTATTGTAATTATTGGTTATAAATCAACGCTAGTAAAAGAATCAATTATAGAGGATAATGTTTTATTTTCATTACAAAAAAATCAGTATGGTACAGGGCATGCTGTAATGCAAGCAGAGAACCATTTAAAGAAGTTTAAAGGAAATACTTTGGTATTATCTGGTGATGTTCCACTTATTAATTCATCAACTCTTAACTCATTATTAACAAAGCATAAATTGGGAAAATTTGATGCATGTATGCTTACAGCTGATATGAAAAATCCATATGGCTATGGTAGAGTTATTAGAAATAATAAAGGAAATCTTCAAAAAGTTCAAGAGCATAAAGATTGTAATGACGATGAATTAAAAATAGATGAAATTAATTCAGGAATTTATGTATTTGATAACCAAAAATTATTTGAGTTGCTACCAAAACTTAGTAACCAAAATATACAATCAGAATATTATCTTCCAGATATTTTATCTATGATAGTACAAGAAAAAGGGAAAATTGGGCTTGAAAAAATTAAAAATAATATCGAAATTCAAGGTGTAAATACAATTGAACAACTATCACACTTAGAAGAGATTTATGAAAAAAATAATTAATATACTATTTATAATATCTAATTTTATTTTTACGCAACAACTACCAAATCAATACTGGGATATCAATAATAACTATTCCACAATTATTGATAGGATAGATACAAATCACTATTTTTCATTATTAAGTAGCAGCTCTAATGGAATGCTAAGTAACTATGGTTTATATGGGAATTCTACTAAATTTACACTAAATAATAAAACTCAATTATATAGTAATTTTAACATTATGAAATCTATGGAATCAGAATATACTTCTTATATTAACGATTTTGGATATTCAATGAGCTTAGGCATGAAATATCAATTAAATGAAAATACTTCTTTATCTGCAGGAATAACAATTATTAAACCTATTATAGAAGGTTCTAATAATCATACTTATTTGCCATAATGCTTTTTAAAAGCACATCAAGAAAGAAACGAAAAAAAAATAAAAAAAAAGATAATCTGCTAAGCTTTTTAAATATCCCAATTATATTTCTTTCAATAATATCAATATTTTTTATTTCTTCATTTATATATGAACTAAAATATAATAAACCCCATAATCATAATATTAATTTGGAAGAACTATTAAATGAACATTCTAATTTGTATGAAAAAAAAACTGGTCATCGAATTACTATTGAAGTATTAAATGGATGTGGTAAAGGGAAAATTGCGTCAATGTACCAAAGCTTTTTAAGAAGCGAAGGGTTTGATGTTATGGATGCTAAAAATGCCCTAACTCCCGATGGAGCGTATGACTATAATCATGAAAAAACGAAAATTGAAATTCATAGAGGTGAAATGGATATGGCACATTTCTTATCAGAATTAATGGGAATTAATGATAGTCTAATTATAGTTAAGAGTGATAAAACATTGATGATTGATATTTCTTTAATTATCGGAAAAGATTTTCAAAGTTTAAGTTCTTATGATGCTGTGGCTAGACATTATTCTAGATATTAAGTCATTTAATAAGTTAAATTATTTACAAAATTTGCATAAGGATTATTAAATAGAAATGAAGCCAATAAAAATAGCTGAATTGATGCTAGAAAAAAAAGCTAACGATATCAAGATTTTTGATGTTAAAAATATCACTACTATGACAGACCATTTTATAGTATGTAGCTCAGATTCGGAACCGCAAACAAAAGCTATCGCAAACAATATTGAGAGGACATTAAAGAAAAATGGAATTAAGCCAACCAATATAGAAGGGCAAAATAAATTGGAGTGGATATTGATGGATTATATTACATTTATCATTCATATATTTAGAAGCGATAAGCGACAATTCTATGATTTGGATCGCTTATGGGCTGATGCTAAAATAACATCTATTAAAGATAAAGATGAAAAATAAATTTTTTGATATTTTATCTGCTGCATTATCAGAATTAAGCTATCCTTTAGATAACATAATTATACAAATTCCTAAGAACCCTAATCATGGAGATTTTACAACAAATTACCCATTGATAAATTCAAAAAAAATAGGAAAGAATCCTATTGAGATTGCAGAACTAATTGTCAATAATATAAAAGAGAGAGAAAATTCTTTAATTAAAGAAATTGAATTTATTCCTCCTGGATTTATTAATATCAAAATTAATAGTAAAAAATTCACAAATGAGCTTCCCAACATAATTAAAGAAGATAGTAACTATGGTAAAAATAAAGATGGAAAAGATAAAAGAGTCCTAGTTGAATTTGTTAGCGCAAACCCTACTGGGCCACTAACAATTGGCCATGGAAGAAATGCCATTTTAGGTGATTCAATATCTCGAATATTTGAATGGAATGGCTATAGTGTAGAGCGTGAATATTATTTTAATAATGCTGGTAGGCAAATGAGAGTACTTGGAAAATCCGTATATGCCAGATATATGGAACTATTGGGATTAGATTTCCAGATTCCTGATGGAGGTTATGAGGGAGAATATATAAAATCTATATCTAAAAAAATTATAGATAAGTATGGAAAATCATTAATTGATGATAAAGATAATCCTATTTTTAAAGAATCTGCAGAGCAGTTTATTTTTAATGATATAAAAAAAACATTAAAAAAACTTGGAATTACATTTGATTTATTCTTTAATGAAAATGATTTATATGATAATAATTCAATTAATAATGTTATTAATGAACTTGAAAATAAAAACTTGATTTATAAAAAAGATGGAGCAACATGGTTTAAAGGAACTGAAGTAGGTAGAGATACTGATCGAGTTATTATAAAAAGCACTGGAGAACCTACTTATAGATTACCTGATATTGCTTATCATAAAAATAAATATGATAGGGGGTATGACTTAATGGTTGATGTTTTTGGAGCTGATCATATGGATGCATATCCTGATGTATTATCTGCAATTAAGTCCCTAGGGTTTAAAGAAGAAAAAGTTCGTGTACTTATACATCAATTTGTTACTATTCTTAAAGATGGTTCACCAATTAAGATGTCTACTCGTAAAGCAAACTTTATTTCTCTTGATAACCTTATAGATGAAGTCTCTGCTGATGTTACTCGATTTTTCTTTATAATGAGAAGTATGAATTCACACCTTAATTTTGATATTGATATTGCAAAAGAAGAATCAGATATTAATCCAGTATTTTACATTCAATATGCACATGCCCGCTGTTGTAATATTATTAAAAAATATGACGATGATTTAGATAAGATTGATATAAATGTACTTGATCAATTAACTAATGAACAAGAAACAAAAATGATATCAAAATTATTACAATTCCCTAATATAATAAAGAAATGCATCATCACTCTTGAACCACAAAATATATCTAATTATCTTTCGGAGCTTGCATCAATGCTACATAGTTACTATGCAAAAGAGCGTGTAGTAGACCCTAAAAATTCATCTTTATCAGATGCTAGAATATATCTTATAAATGCTGTGCGTATAGTTATAAAAAATGGGTTATCTTTACTTAAGATTTCAGCACCAGAAAAGATGTAATGATCACTTACCTGATTTGTAACATTGAGACTTTTCAGCTACAGTCTTATCGCAGCTACTGGTTGAACAACTGCTTTTACAACATGTTAAACTAATTACTCCATATGTAAAAACAGCTAAAAATAAAAATTTCCATAATAAATTTAATTTATCTTTTAAATCTAACATTTTTATCTCCTATTGATTATTTTGTATTCTCCAAGCTTCATATCCACCATCTAAGCTATAGACATCATTAAAACCATTATTAACTAAATACTGTGCTGCAGATTGGCTACTATTCCCATGGTAACAGCACACTAATATACTCTTCTCTTTTTGAGTATTTCTGATAAAATCATTTATATTACTATTTGATAAATTTATAGCTCCATTAATATGTTCAATTTCAAAAGACTTTTTATCTCTGATATCCACAATAATAAAATCATTATTATTTATTTTTAAAATAGCAGAATCAATATCTATTCTTTTAAAAGTATTCATTTTTGATTAATAATCCTCTTCTGATGATAAATTTCCATCCTTATTATAAAATATCCATCTTCCAGTTAATTTATTACCCCTAAAACTACCTTCAGATTTTTTAGATCCATTTTTATAATATTCAATTTGATAAATAGTATCATCTAAATAATCTTTAATTCTCATTAAATTCCCAGATGGATAATACCAAGAGCATGTACCCATTAATATACCATTTAAATATTCTAAATCACTTTGAAGTCCACCATTGTGATAATAGCTAGTAAATTTTCCATCTTTAATATCTAAATTTTTAAACTCATACTCCTCTTTAATATTACCATTTGAATAATAAGTTACCCTATAGCCATCTGAATTTAAATCTGTATACTTATCCTCTTTTAGAATTTTTCCACTCTCATTATATAATTTTATTTTATATAATTGATCATCTCGAAAAAATGACTCTTTTCTAATAATATTATTCTTATCATAATCTATTGTTTTTACTTTTTTCTTAACTCCAGCTATTGAATAATAACGAATATCACTATAATGATATTGGCTTTCATCCTCATTATAATCTGTTTTTTTAAAAAAACGATCATTATATGATTCGCATCCATAAGAGAAAAACCATAATAAAAAAATTCTAAGTATACTATTAGACATTCAAATTCCTAAACTAAATTGATATAAATATAGGCATTATTAATAATAATGAAAAGAATCGATAAGAAAAGTGACCCAGGAAGGACTCGAACCTTCGACATCCGCCTTAAAAGGGCGTTGCTCTACCAACTGAGCTACTGGGTCACAAACAAAATAAATAATCAATTATTTTGAGTAATATAATTTAACTAGTCAATTGCAATCTATCCAAAAGAAAAGGATAATATAAATTTACTTGTTTACGAATTTATTGGGTGTAAATTTACCAGCTTTTTAAAATTGGGGGCGCCTGGTTTCGACGGGTATACTAGAGCTTTTAACTGCATGTCGAGGATTCTTGGTTACCTCGTAAATCAACCAGGAAAAATGATAAGTGCCGATTACGGTTACGTTGCTGCTGCTTAATTGACAGCAGCTGTCTATTAGCAAGCGTGTTCGCCGCCAACTAAATAGACATCATTAAAGCGAACTAGTTCTATAAAGAGTCTGAGTTTGTAGAACAAAATTTTATCAGACTCGTTTGTTGTGCGTAAGGTCATTTATGCTATGCAAATTAAATTAAATAATGACCTAAGCATGTAGATGTTGACTGAACTTTATATTCGGACGTGGGTTCGATTCCCACCGCCTCCACAAATATTATTTTTGTTTTTTAATATCGTTCCAAATTTTATCCATCTCATCAAGTGTGGCTTCTTGAATATCTATTCCTTCTAATTCTAATTGATTTTCAACTTTTTTGAATCGATTTTCAAATTTTTTTATGGTATGCCTCAAAGCTGATTCTGCATCAATACTTAAAAATCTAGATAAATTAACAATAGAAAATAATACATCACCCAGCTCATCTTTAATTCTATCAGAATTATTTGATTGAAGGACTTCTTCTAATTCTAAAATTTCTTCATTTATTTTATTCCAAATTGGAGGAAGGTCCTTCCAATCAAATCCAACACTCGATGCTTTTTCTTGAATTCTCTGTGCTTTTGTTAAACTAGGCAATGATATAGGGACACCTTCTAAAACACTTTTACGACCCTTTTCTTTTTTCTTTGTAGATTCCCAATTTCCTTTTTTATAAGAATCATCTAAATTATTTGAAAAAATATGAGGATGTCTTCTAATTAATTTAGAGGATATATTTTTTAGTGAATCTGAAATATTAAAATGTCCATCTTTTTCAGATAGTTTAGCTTGAAATAAAATATGAAGCATTAAGTCACCTAACTCTTCTTTTAAATCACTCATATTGCGATTTTCAATTGCTTCTATTACTTCATGAGTTTCTTCTAATAAATATGGTATAAGAGATTCATGAGTTTGCTCTCTATCCCAATCACATCCATCTGGTGCAAGTAATTTGTCTAACACATCTATAAGTTTTTCGAATTCAATACTATTTTTAGACATTTATATTTTTTTTATTTTTACTTTAGTAATCCTATTACCATTAAGAGTAAGTACTTCTATAGTCCAACTATCATATTTAATAACTTCACCTTTTTCAGGTATATCTTCAAGATGATTTAATATTAATCCTCCTAAAGTATCATAATCTCTATCTTCAGGGAATATCATATCCTCAATTTCTTCTTCTAAATCATATATAGATATTTTTCCATCAACTATATATTCGCCATTGGGCTTTATTAAAATAGGTGTTTTTTCAATATCAAAAGGATCTCGAATTTCACCCATAACTTCTTCTACAATATCCTCCAATGTAACAAGGCCAGAAGTTCCTCCCCACTCATCAACAACAATAGATAAAGATATTTTTTTCTCTTTAAAATCATTTAGTAAATCATCAATTGGTTTTTGTTCAGGAACAAAATAGACATCTCTTGATATTGATTTTAAATCGATATTAGGACGTGAACCTACTAAATAGGGAACTAAGTCCTTTGCATATAAAACACCAATAATCTCATCTATATTATTTTTATATAAAGGAATTTTTGAAAATTGTTTTTCTGAAATTAAATCCATGACATCATCAAGATTAGCATTAGTAGCAATTCCTGATATATCTACCCTTGGAGTCATTATTTCTCTAACTGTTTTATCATCAAACTTAATTATAGATCTTATCATGTCAGATTCTTCTTCATCTAACCCTCCACCTTCTTCTCCAAGATCTGCTAAAATTTCTAATTCTTCTTCTGTATCAAACTCTTTTTCGTGAGTGGGAAAAAGTTTAAGAACAAATTTATTAATTAAATTTAAAATAAATGTTAAGGGATATAAAATGAACATAAATAATCGAAGTGGAATATACACTATGCTAGCAAACTGCCTAGAGAACCTCATCGCTAAAGTTTTAGGTAAAATTTCTCCAAATATTATTAATACTAAAGAAACAATTAATACTTCTAGCAAAATAATATTGGTATCATTACTTATTTGAGATGTAGTAATTAGTGCAGCTAAGGAGCCAATCGCAACATTTATAATAGTATTCCCTGTTAATATTGAAACTAATAAACTTCTTGGATTCTCTAATAAATCTTTTAGTCTTTTAGGAATATCATCATGATGAATTTTTAAATTAAAATATGCTGTTTCAGAACCGGAGAAAAAGCCTGAAAGCAAAATAAGAGAAATAAAAATTAAAATTAAAATAATCTCAATCATTAGTCACTTATTATAGTTTGAGTAAATTTATTTAAAAAAACATCTTCTGTTTTACTCATATATTTTTTTTCAGTTATAGTAGAATCTTCATATCCACAGAGATGTAATAAGCCATGAATGATAACTCTCTTAAATTCATCTTCAATTTTTTGATTATACATTTTGGCATTATCTATAACCCTATCATAACTAATATAAATTTCTCCTTCAAAGGGATCCTGATCTATATTAAATGCAATCACATCCGTAAATGCATCTTCATTTAAATATTTTTTTTTCATTTCTCGTAAACTATTATCATCTATTATAATTATATTTATCTTAGCACAAGAGTAGTTGTGTTCATTTAAAACGAGAGTAGATAAATTATATATAGATTTTGAAAGAAAAGATAAATTTGAATCATTATGGCAATTAATTTCTATCATAATGAGTTAATTGTATTCAGAATATCTCTAGATATTATTATTCTTTGGATTTCACTTGTACCTTCACCTATTTCTAAAATTTTTGAATCTCTAAAAAATCTTTCAACATCATATTCTTTAATATATCCGTAACCACCAAATATTTGTATAGCTTCAGTAGTAACATTCATACACATTTCGCTTGAAAAAAGTTTAGCCATAGCAGCTTCCTTAATTATATCTTCACCCTGATCTTTTTTATAAGCTGCATGATAAACAAGATGTTTTGATGCTTGAATAGATGTTGCCATATCTGCAATTTTAAAACTAATACCCTGGAATTGATTAATTTTTTTACCAAAAGCTTCTCTTTCATGAGAATATTTTAATGCTCTTTCATATGCTCCTTGAGCTGTACCCAAAGCTAATGCGCCAATGGTTACTCTCCCACCTGTTAATGTTTTTAAAAATTGTTTAAATCCTTTAGAGGGATTTCCTAATATGCTATCATTAGGAATAAACATATCTTCAAAATAAATAGATCTGGTATCAGAACCCTTCCACCCCATTTTATTTTCTGGTTCTCCAATTCTTAATCCTTCGGTACCTTTTTCTACAATAAAAGCACCTATCCCCTTTTCTTCTCCATTTTCAACCATAACAGCTGTAAAAATAATTGTTCCTGCATACCCAGCGTTAGTACAAAAAACTTTCTGACCATTAACAATAAATCCATCTTTATTTTTAACTGCTCTAGTCTGAGTATTTCCAGCATCACTGCCCGCATTAGGCTCTGTCAAACCAAAAGCTCCTAACATTTTCCCAGATGCAAGATTAGGTAAATATTTTTCTTTTTGTTTATCAGTGCCAAAAATTGCAATCGGTCCAGTCCCAAGACTTGTATGAGCCATCATAGTTGCAGCAGTTGATGAACATTCTTTACCTAATTCCTCAATCGCTATAACAAGCGCAAGCGTATCCATACCATTCCCACCATATTCTTCTTCCCATGGGATACCCATTAATCCAAGCTCTGCCATCTTATCTATATTCTCTTTAGGGAAAATGCCTGTGTCAATTTCTTTTGCTTTAGGACGAATTTCATTAATAGCAAATTCTCTTACCATATCTCTTAATAAAAAATGCTCTTCTTTAAAATATCTTTTCATCTAAATAATTACCATTTTATAATACTTGATCCCCATGTAAAGCCTGCACCAAAAGCAGCACAAACTAGAATATCACCCTTTTTAATTTTATTCTGATTTAAAGCTTCAGATATACAAATAGGTATTGAAGCTGCCGTCGTATTCCCATATTTTTGAATATTATTAAATATTTTGCTATCATCTAAACCTATTTTTTTTTGTACCATTTTAGATATTCTTAAATTAGCTTGATGAGGAATAAGCAAATCAATATCATCTACAGTTAAATTGTTAAATTCCAAGGCTTCATTTATTGTTTCTGGGAATCTTGTAACTGCATGTCTAAAAACTTCTTTACCGTTCATTTGAACATAATGTTCACCATCCTTAATTGATTGAGCATTTAACCGATTAGAAGAAAGTGTTGAAGGTTCTTTTACCCAAAGCTCTTTACAATATGCTCCATCAGAATGAAGATGAGTAGATAAAACACCAAAATTTTCATTGGTTTTACTTATTACTGTCGCCGCTGCTCCATCACCAAATATAACAGAGACATTTCTTCCTCTATCTGACATATCCATAGTTGTAGATTGAACCTCAGAACAAACTAAAAGAATATGTTCAAATGCTCCTGATTTAATATATTGATCAGCTATAGATAAGCCGTAAATAAACCCTGAGCATGCACTTCTAATATCTAGAGCTCCAATATTAGGAAATGACATTTTATGTTGTAATATTGATCCTGCACCTGGTAAATAATAATCTGGAGATATTGTAGCAAATATAATTAAGCCAATATCATCCTTATCTAAATTAGCATTTTGAAGTGCAGTTTCAACGGCTGGAATTGCTAAATCTGATGGACCAACGCCCTCATCTGCATATCTTCGTTCTTTTATACCTGTTCTTTCTGTAATCCATTCATCAGATGTATCAATAAGTTTTGATAAATCATGATTAGTGATAATATTTTCAGGAACATAATGACCTACTCCAGATATATATGATTTAATCTTAGACATTAGAGTATCTTATTTCTTTTATTTCTAATTGCAAAGATATTTTTCCATTGAAATGATTTTCTGAAATATGATATACTACATCAATAGGAACATTTTTAATTAATTTTTCATATTCATTAATCATTTTAAATCCAATAGCTTCAAATAAGCTGCCTTTCTGCTTAATGTTAAACTTGATTGTCGACTGGTCTTTTCCTAATAATTTAGGAATACCATCAACATGAACATTCCTTGATAAAAATTTAGGTTTTGCATTTTGAGGCCCAAATGGCTCTAAGTATTTTAAAAAATTAATCATTCTAGAATTAATTTCATTTAGTTTTATTTCACAATCAATAAAAATTTTAGGAGTTAAAGCATTTAAATCTAATTTTTCAGTGCATATATTTTCAAAATTATCAATAAAATTATCTAATTTTTCTTCATTGATGGTTAATCCAGCTGCCATTGGATGTCCTCCAAAACCTTCTAAAAAATTATCACATAATTTAAGTGCCTCCACTATATCAAAATTTTTAATGCTTCTACAAGAACCTTTCCCAACTCCCTTTTCTACTCCAATAATAACCGTAGGTCTATTATATATTTCTTTAATCCTTGATGCAACTATACCAATGATACCAGTATTCCAACCCTCTTTATAAAGAACTATGGATTGCTTATCTTGAACCTCCAATTGCTTATCAACCATTGAAATGGATTCTTGCTCCATTAATTTTGTAATATCTTTTCTTTTTTCATTTTCTAAATGTAGTTTTTTAGCTAATTCTATAGCATAGATTGAATTATTTGATGTTAGTAATTTTACAGCTCTAGATGCATCCCCTAATCTTCCTGCAGCATTAATTTTAGGTGTTACCCAGAAACTAATTTGCCCAATTGTGATATGATTTATATTTAAATTAGATGTTCTAATAAGTGAGCTTATACCTAAATTATTTCCTCCTCTAATCTGCCCTAGCCCAATGTGGGAAATAATCCTATTTTCATCAATAAGAGGAACCATATCTGCAGCTGTTCCTAGGGTTGCAAGATCTGCATAACACCAAACATTCTCTGGCTCAATTGATAGTTTTTCAGCAATAGCAAAAGCTAATTTAAAAGCAACACCTGCTCCGCATAAACCTTTAAATGGGTAGTTGCAATCTTTTTGATGTGGGTTAATTACAGATATACAGTCAGGAATTTTTTCTTCAGGTTTATGGTGATCAGTAATAATTACATCTATATTTAAAGAGTTTGCATAATTAATTTCTTCAAAAGCATTAATTCCACAATCACAGGTTATAATAAGACTAGATCCAATTTCTTTGGCAAAATCTATACCTCTATTAGATAATCCATAGCCATCTATATCCCTATGAGGTATATAATAACTAACATCTATATTAATACTAGTTAAAAATAAATAAAGAATTGAAGTTGAGGATACTCCATCAACATCATAATCACCAAAAATAAGTATTTTATTACCTAATTCTTTTTGTTTAATAATATGATTAACTGCTCTTTGCATACCCTTTAATTTAAAAGGATCATGGAGGTCATTTTTTGAAGGTTTAAAAAAAGCGGAAGAAATTTTTCTATTATGGATTCCTTTTAACGCCATAATTTTAGCAATTGCCTCAGGGATATTAAATTTTTCTTGAATCCCTTTTACTTCTACTAAGTTCGTCTCTTTTATATGCCATTCAGTTTTAATCATAAAAAAAATTATAAGGCTAACCTATAAGCCGAATTCTGTATCCAGCTAAGCTGAACGATGATCATTCATCTAGGTCTATTATTGCTAATAGACTCAAGCGATCTACCCACTTTTACTGTGCGGATAACACAAAGTTACTTGATCTTTCTCCAGGTGGGGTTTACATAGCAAAAATTTTTTCAAATTCTCCTGGTGGTCTCTTACACCACCTTTTCACCCTTACCTATTAAATATAGGCGGTTTACTTTCTGTTGCACTTTCCATCTCTTAATGAGTCCTCCTGTTAGGAGGCACCTTATCCTTTGGAGTTCGGACTTTCCTCTCCCTAAAGAGCGATCATCCAGTTAGCCTTAATTTTATTCTTCCCAATATGCATAAACGCCACACGAAGGGCAAGAATGAATAATATTATTTGATTTTATTTCTACCACCATTTGAGGAGGTAGCATACTATAACAACTACCACAACAATTTCCATTTAATGGTGCAACACCTATGCCTTTCGCGCTCTTCAATGTATTATATTGATTAAGATGTGATGAATTTATTTTACTTTCTATATTTTTTTTATCTAAATGCAGTTTTTCTAAATCTGATTTAGAATCCTTAATTGCATTATTTAATTTTATTTTTTCTTTTTCAAGAGTCTCATTTAATGTATCTATCTCAGATTCATTAGATTCTTTTGATTTAAGTAAATTTTCTTTTTCTTCTTCAATTAAAATGTATCTTTCTTCAAATTCTGAAATAGCCTTTTTAATATGATCTATTTCATTATTAAGAGCATCATACTCTTTATTTGATTTAACTAAAAATAACTGTTCTTTGTATTTAGCTAAACTAGACTCACTATCTTCTATTTCTGATTGTAATTTTCTATTTTCTTTTTCTAATTCTTCGATACGGTTATTCGAAATAACTAATTCATCAGAAATATTTTTTAAAGTTTGTTCTTTTTTTTCTACTTTCTGTGGTAAATCACCTGCCAATGATTCTATATCAAGTATTTTAGAGTCAATATGTTGAAGTGAAATTAAGTTTTCTAATTCTTGGTTCATATTATCCTTATAATCAATTAATATTATGTTTATAATTTATATTGTTTTTTCATCTATTCAGAACTATAATTTTAAATAATTTACAATAATGGAGTAAAAAAATGTTAAATATGATAAAAATAAAGCTTAAAGATGCAATGAAATTAAAAGATAAAGATAGAATTAATACCTTAAGAAATATTTTAGCTAAACTAAAGTTAAAAGAAATTGAAAAAAATGATGCTTTAACAGACCCAGAGTCTATAAAAGTATTACAATCAATGTCTAAACAGCTAAATGAATCTATAAGACAATATAAAGATGGTGGACGAATTGATTTAGCTAATAATGAGGCAAAAGAACTTGAAATATTAAATGAATTCTTGCCGGAACCTATGAGTGAAAATGAAATTATAAAAATTATAGTAGATACCATAGATGAGTGTCAAGCAGAAAGCATGAAAGATATGGGTAAAGTAATGGGAATTGTTATCAAGAAAACTGATGGAAAAGCTGATGGTTCAGTTATCAGCAAAATAGTGAAGGAAAAACTTTCTTGAATAACCTTGACATCATCATATCTATGATTGTAATACTATTTATGCTATCAGGAAAGTATGATGGTGTTTATTTGCAATTTAATAAATGCTTATCACTACTCACATCAATAATATTAACAAAAATTTTATTATATAAACTCATACCAATATTAATACCATATTTAGGACTTACAATTCATATAAAAGCTATTACTTTTTATTTTTCAGTAGTATGCTTTTATTTTTTAAATAAATTAATTATAAATATTATCTTGTTTAAGTATGAACCATCTAAAAAGAATACTATTATTCAATCAATAATTGGAATGTTATTAGGGATAATCAATGGTATTCTTATCATATCTTTTGTAATATCAATTACTCTTTATACCTTATCTATCAATGAGCAAATATTGATTAAATTAAATAATTCTATACTATTCCAATATATATACGATATAAATCTTATATTATTTAATTATGCAAAATAAATGTATTGTTGATAGTGCCTTTATTGAGGATACCGGGTTTATTCAGATTAAAGAATGGCTTGTAGAGCATTGTAATTGTGAAGAAAATCAAATATATTTTAAAAATCTAATGCCCACTTTTGATTTAGATAAAATATGCTATGAATTATATCAAACAGAGGAATTATTAAAATCACTATTTAAAAAAGATATATTGATAGATACTAAAGTTAAAAATATATCAAAATCAATGTTATCATTAGGTGTAGATGGGGACTTTATTGATACAAATAATTTATCTGAAATTAGAACGATGCTTTATTATCATATTCAGCTAAAAAAATACTTTAAAAATAAAAAATTAAAAACATGGATTAATATAACTCCAGATACTAAAAAAACAGATTTAATTATAGATGAAATTAATAAGATTATTGATGAGAATTCAAATATAAAACCAAATGCATCAAAAGAATTAAAAAAAATCTACCAATCTATTCAGAGATTAGAATTACAAATAGAATCAAAAATATCATATGAGCTAAATAAATACATTAAGCTTGGTTATCTCCGTGATAATAAAACGGTATTTAGATCGGGTAAAATTCTTTTACCTGTGAATACATCTAATAAAAATAAAGTCAAAGGTATAGTTGATAGTTTTTCTTCAACTGGACAAACTTGTTTTATACAACCTATTTCTATTCTAGAACTTAATAATAAAATGAATCAGCTAATATCTGATAAAAATAAAGAAATAATAAAAATTCTTATACAATTAACTTCGAATATTAGCTTAAAGAAAGACTATTTAAATGAAATATATAGCTTAATCAAATATTATGATATCCATTATACAATTGCAAATCTTGCAATTATAACTGATTCACAAAAACCTAATTTTGGAAATAAAATTATATTAGAAAAATCTAGAAATCCTCTTTTTACTTTAAATAAAAAAAAATATACCCCTCTTGATATATCAATTGAAAATCAAAAAAAAGCCATTATTATTTCAGGACCCAACTCAGGTGGGAAAACAGTTGTAATAAAATCAATAGGTCTATACTCTATAATGGCTCAATGTGGATTATATATACCAGCAAAAAAGGTGAATCTTCAAATATTTAAATCTTTTTTATCTGATATAGGTGATAAGCAATCATTAAGTGATGACCTATCAACATTTTCAGCTCATATGAAGGAAATATCTAATATACTCAATGTATCAGATCAGCATTCTCTTATTATTATAGATGAAATGGGAACCGGGACAGACCCAGAAGTTGGAGCATCACTATCTATATCTATTCTTAATAAATTAATAGAAAGCGGCGCATTAAGCTTATGCACAACGCATCTAGTACCATTAAAAATATGGGCTGATGAACATCCTAATGCCAGTAATGCTTCTATGGAATTTGATGATAAAAAAATTAAACCTACATTTATTTTTCATATGGGCATACCAGGTTCTAGTTATGGAATTGAAATTGCTGAGAGAATGGGTATTGATAAAAAAATAATTAAAAATGCTAGCTTAAATCTTAATAAAGAATCTTTTAAAATGGACAATCTAATTAAACAAATTAATAGCAAAGAAATAGAATTGACAGAAAAAATTAATGAGTTTAAAAGAAAACATAAAAAGTTAAAAGCAGAAAAAATAATAGCTAATCAAGCTAAAATAAATTTAGAAAAAGAAAAAAAAGAAATTAAAAGAGAAAAATTATCAGAATCAAAAAAATATATATTATCATATAGAAGAGAAATTGAAAACTTAATAGAAGATATAAAGCGCACAAATGCAGACAAATTATCTATTAAAAAAACAAAAAAATTTATTGAACAAACATTAAAAAATATTAGCGATGAAGAAAATCAAAATATTAAAATAGATTATAAGTTTTCTATTGGAAATCATGTCCAAATTAAAGGAATTAGTGAATCCGGAATTATTATTGATATTAATGAAAAATCAAAAAAGATTACTGTAGAAATAGATGGTAAAAAAATTACTTCAAAAGCAAGTGAATTAATACCTAGAAATAGCAATATTAAAAAACCTCCAAAATACATAGTTAATTCAAAAATAGAATTACTCCAATCCAGCAGATTAGATTTAAGAGGGAAAAGAGTAGATGAGGCAATAATAGCATTAGATAAATTCTTAGATAAAGCTATATTATCAAATCTTAAAATAATTGATATATTACATGGTAAAGGAACAGGTGCTTTACAGGATGCAATACATACACATCTTAAAAGTATTAAATTTATCAAAAATTTTAATTTTGCACCAATAGAGCAGGGTGGTGTAGGGATAACTATTGTAGAAATTTCATAAATTATTGTATTTTAAAATATGGCTAGAATATCTGAACAAAGTATAGAAAAAATTAGAAGTGTCGCTGATATCTATGATATTATCTCATCATATGTGGAGCTTAAAAAAAAAGGAAGAAATTTTTTTGGTTTATGTCCATTTCATGGTGAAAAAACTCCCTCATTTTCCGTAAATACAGAAAAGCAGATTTATAAATGTTTTGGCTGTGGAGAAGGTGGAAGTTCAATTGATTTTATTATGCAAAAACATAATTATGACTTTGTTGAAGCTCTAACATACCTAGCAGATAAATATTCAATAGATTTAGAAATATCAGGATATAATAACAAGACAATGGGTATACGGTCTGAAATCCTTGAAATGAATAAATATACATCTCAAATGTATTATAATAATCTTTTAGATTCTCAAAATAAAAATATATTAAATCATTTAAATCAAAGAGGATTTTCTAATGAAATTATTAAGGATTTTGAATTAGGATTAAGTTTTAATAAATGGGATACGCTATTAAAAAAAATCCAAACTAAAAATTATCAAACTCAATCAATGAAAGCCTCTGGTTTATTTAGTGATGGGAAACATGGATATATTGATAGATTTAGAAATCGAATTATGTTTACTATTCATGATTCAATAGGAAATCCAATTGCTTTTGCTGGAAGAGCTATTGAAAAAGAAGAAAATGCTAAATATATAAATTCTACGGAAACTCCCGTCTATAACAAAAGTAAAGTGCTTTATGGTTTACATCAAACTAAAGACCATATATCTAAATCTAATAATGCTATAATTGTTGAAGGATATTTTGATTTTTTACAACTATTTCAATCAGGTATTAAAAATATTGTGGCTGTATCTGGAACATCATTTACCGATGGGCATGCACAAATGCTAAAAAGATTAACCAAAAATGCAAAAATTGCATACGATGGAGATAGCGCGGGAATAGCTGCCGCTATAAGAGCTGGATATGTGCTACTTAAAAATGGTTTAAATCCAAGTATCATTGAAATGCCGGATGGGAAAGATCCTGATGATTGGATTTTAAATGAAGGAACAGAACCTTTTATTGAATCATCAAATAATTCAATTTCCTTAATGAAATTTAGCTTAAGTAAATTTAAAAAAGAAAGCGATGATAATATTGCATCATTTATCAATGATACTATCTTAGAATTATCTCAAATTGATGATAGCGTTATAGCTGAGATACATTTAAAGGAGTTGGCTGAAATTACCCAAATTTCATTTGAGAGTATAATGCAGAACTTCGAATCTGTAGTTGATAAAAAAAATAAAATACAACAAACAAAGAGTTCTAATTATAATTCAAGACCCACAAACCATTCTTTATCCGTTGAAGATGATTTAATTATGTTATGCTTTTCAAAAGAAAAAGAAATCCGAGAAAAAATTTATAATGATTTGAACCCTGATTGGATAGAAAATATTAATACTAGAAGGATATATGATGAAATATACTTACATCTTAATTCTAGATTTGAGCCTCAAGCAGAAATAATAATAGATCAGTTAAAAGAAAAAGAAGATAAAAATAAATTAGCTGGATTATTATCTGAGAGTGATAAAATTAATCCAACAATAGATATGGCAAAAAATTCTATTAATAGACTTCACTATAATTGTTTAATGAAAAAAATGAAATCCTTAAGAGAAGAACTGAAAAATTCAGAAAAAGATTTTAAAGATGGAACAAAACTAATTAATGAAATTTCAATTATACAAAATTCTTTAAATAATTTAAAAATTAATTCATGAATAAAATATTTTACATATTAATCTACATCATATTATTCTCATGTGAAGAAGAAAGTAACTCGAATCCAACAATATCAAATTCATCAAATATGAATATTCAATATAAAATTAATTTGAATTGGAATCAAAACGAAGAGCGATTAAAAACTGGGGTAAATATCCAATGGAAAAAATGGATAGATAATCCATTATTAACATTTATAAAATATGAAATACAAGATGTAAGTACAGAACAAACTAAATGGATTGATTTTATTGAACAAATAGAAGATACATCATATCAAGTTGAATTCCCCACTGGTACATTTTATAGATTATGTGTATTAGCGCATTATTATAATACTAATAGTGATTCAAATGAGATTATATCATCAGATAGTATACAATTTTTTACTCAACCATTATCTTCTATTAAAAATTTAGTAATAAATCCAGAGCCATTAGAAACTACTATCAATTGGGATCCAAGTGATGATCAATCTATAAATAAGCTTATAATTTATAGAGGAAAAATTCTTAATGAAGTATTAAATCTATCTAATGTTAATGCTCCTAATATTAATAGGTCTATGATTTCTAATAATACTGGAGAAATTCAAGATAGTATCATTTATTATAATGATGAAACTGTAGGTGTCTGGCAAAAAATATATGAAGGAACAAATTTAGATATATTATATAATGACACAGATCCATCAGATCCAAATTATGCATACTATTATACCATTAATGTTAAAATAGAGGATAATGATACTGAGGTTATTAATGAAACAGTAATTGCTAATTATAGATATAGCTTAATTGTTCCACAGAATGAAGATGGAAAAATTAATGAAATTGAAAATCAAACTATAAGCTTATTATCTGATCCTGATCAGGAAAATATTATTATACTTCATTGGAATTCTTATTCTGGAGATGATTTTTATAGTTATGAAATATGGAGAACAGATATTGAAAGTACAGATATAGAATCATTGGAAAATAGTGGCCAAAAAATTGTTGAAATTACAACTCAAACTCAAGATTTTTTTGAAGATATAAGCTTGGTGGGATCAGAAAAAACATTCTACTATTTTATTAGAGTAAATAATAATTATGGCTATTCAATTGAATCAAATATTATAGAGGCTGATACAACACTATGAAATTTTACATACTCCTCATTATTCTATTCTCATGCTCCGATATATTCATTCCTGTAAATAATGATTATCAATCTGTATACCTAGATGGAAATGCATGGATTGAAATTGAAGATCAATATGACTGTGATAATGGATTGAGAGTAATTAATAATGAGTTCTTGATTGAAATTTATTTTAGTGGTGGACAAAATTCTACAAATGATGCTGGAGTATTATTTAGCTTTTTAGGTAAAAATACTGAAGACTTCGATGATACTAATTGTGATGGGCAGTGGGATGATACAGAAAACTATATTGATATGAATGGGAATCAGCAGTGGGATGATAGTGATAATTTTGGAGATAGTGAATATATTGTTTTAGCAATATCAAACGATCCATCAAATTCAAATACTCTTAGTTTTTATGTGAATAATCAAAGAACTGAGGTAGAAGTTGATGGTGCAAATTTTTCAGATTCCAGTGAGTTCCATCTTATGCAAATTTTTTCTAATGAAGGCATCATATACTTTAATTTAGATGATAAAGAGATTTACAATATAGCAGATAATATCATGATACAGGGTGAAAGTCTTATGATTGGTGCACTTGCAAATCAAAGCTCTATTAGCAATTTATGGTATGGTCACATAGATGAAGTGAGATTATGGAAAAATTCATTAACAAGCGAACTAAGAACACTACACTATGAATTTCCAGATAAATTAATAGATACTATGCAAAATAATATAATCTGCGATTTAATAGGATTATGGACTTTTAATTATAGTACCCCATCTATCAATATTGAGGATGAAAAGTGTGAACAAATTAATAATCTAAATGCTAATGATTGTGAATGTGATTTATTACTACTAAATGGGATAATATATACCCTGCCAAATAATGAAGTAACATACTCCATTAATAAATTTTAAATAATTTTTTTAATTAGCCTTAAACAAAATAAGCCAATAAATACACCCATAATAGCACCACTTAAAACATCAAATGGATAATGCACTCCAATATAAACTCTTGAAAACATTATAATAAATAGATAAAACCAAAAATACCATGCATAGTCCTTATATAGATTAGAAAAAATCGTCATTATACTCGCAGTATTTAATGCATGATTCGATGGAAAGGAATAATGCTTCCCACTGCTCCCAACAAGATGATTTACTAAATCACCTAAAGCAAACCACGGACGATCTCTTAATTCCATATGCTTAATATATCTACCTAGCTGATCGCCTATTAGAATAACTAGAGGTATTAATATTAGAAGTTTAATTCTATTTTTTTTATCGGTATAACATAAATAAATCCAAAAAAGTAGTATAAATGGAATCCAATCTTTGGTATTGTGAAATAAGGGCATAATAAAATCAAATATAGGATTGGATAATCCTTTATTAATAAAAACAAGAACTTGATAATCTATTGTATATAAAATCTCTACCATGATGGCTAAAATACAAAAGGGGTACCATTATTAGATACCCCTTTTATTATCCACTTATATGATAAGTTTAATTATTTCATCAACATTACTTTTTGAACTGAAACACCACTAACTGACTCAGC
>CEVN01159442.1_pt1 | contig 25299 bp, 38 predicted proteins | sample 427041 | NCBI WGS metagenome assembly CEVN01 (sample SAMEA2623463, study PRJEB7988) | marine metagenome | biome: marine biome (ENVO:00000447); feature: surface water layer (ENVO:00002042); material: "saline water (ENVO:00002010), including plankton (ENVO:xxxxxxxx)" | depth 5 m
TTTTATTAAGAAATTTATTAGGAATTCTTATTTCAAAATATCCAAAAAATGATATTGCAAAAATCAAAAATATGATTGCAAAAATTATATTTGCAGTAGCACTAGTAGCTAATTCATTGGCTAGCTGTGCACCAAAAATAGCTGAAAATAAAACTCCTACAATAGTAAAAATAGCAATAATTGAAATCCCAAATATAATTCCAGTTCTTACTGACTCACGGCTACCTTTTTTAGCATCTTTTGAGAAAAAAGCTACTGTCATGGGAATCATGGGAAAAACGCATGGGGTTACAATAGCAATTAATCCTGCCAATATCGCAGTAAAAAAGGATATAATTAAACTTGAATCGCTTTCATTTTTTGCATACCCACAATTTTCCTGACTATCAAATTCTTGCTCGCAAGAAGCAAGGCCAACATTAACTGGTTGATTATTCCAATTTAAATTATATTCCCCATTTTCATTAAATATTTTAATTTCTTTTGAAAACATATCAAATAGTCCTAAACAAACACCTTTATCTTCACATACTTGATGTACAAATTTCCCTTTGAAATTATAAAGACCAGACTCTAAGCCTTCAACTAAAGTAAATTCTTGATAAATCTCAAATTCACCTCTCTGAATATAAGTATCTTCCTTCATAATGGGTGTTTTACTTTCAATTAAATCAGAGATTTTTTCAAAAATCATTTTATCGTAATATTTTTCTTTATCTATCATCCAATTTCCAAACACCCAATTTCCAGAATTTTCAGTACATTCCTCTTCATCCCAATATAGAGGGTTTAGATTCATACTTTCACATTTAAGAAGCTCTCTACCATTATTATCATAGCAACCCTTATCATCTGGCCATAAGATAGTAGTAACAGCTGCATATTGGTCTTTACTTAAATTAGCTGAAGACATATAATGTCCATCTTTTACTTTAACTTTTATATTTACCCCAAAGTGAGCATCTGAGGATTTTGGCTCAACAAAGGAAATCTCATAGCTATACATTTCATCTGCTGATTTGATAGAATTAGAAAATAAAATAGCAAAAGTGAAAAATATAAATAAAAACTTATTTATTTTCATAGACCCTAGCCTCCGCTATTTCAATTCTCCTATATGGATTATTACTTCTTAAAGCTTTACGAACATTATCAGTATGAGAACTTTTAGTCTCACCCATTGGAACTTTTGAATATAGTTTCTTTCGTGTCATTGGGTCAATCACTTCTATCCAATTATAAACATTTTCACCATCAGGCATCTTAGGTGTCATACTTTTTAGCATAAAATCTCTATCAGTAATTGAATTTGAAATTCTATCAACAACATCCATTCCCTCAATAACCTCACCAAAAACTGTATACTTTCCATCTAACCATGGAGCATCTTTCACACAAATAAAAAATTGTGACCCTGCTGAATTGGGATCATTAGAACGAGCCATTGATACTATTCCTCTTTTGTGCTTTAATGAACTAAATTCAGATTTTACAGTCCAACCTGGAGAACCTGTGCCATCATTCTCTCTGTTTGAATCTCTTGATAGTATATCTCCTCCCTGAATCATAAAATCTTTAATAACTCTATGAAAGCTTGTTTTATCGTAGAATCCACTATTGCATAACTTTTTAAAATTCATAACATGATTTGGGGCAATATCATCAAAAAACTTAATTTTGATTGTACCTTTTGAAGTTTCTAAAATAGCAATGTCATTGGAAGATACCTCTTTAGGAATGTAGTTCTTACTATTAAGTTTAATTTTATTTATTCCAGGTTCTCCAATAAATGATTCGGAAATTCTTCCTTTTTTTGGATCTACAGTAATAAAATTTAAGTCTATACCCTTGCCTTCGTTAAAATCAAGCGTTATATTTGTTGTATCAACTTTTTGACTACCCAGTCTTAGATAGGGATTATTATCTAACTTTATACTATCTAAAGTCAATGAAAAAGAAATCAGCATTAATATTATAATATTTTTCATTTACCTGATCGTCCGTGAACAGTTATTGGAATATCACTAAGCCATTTAGGCATATCAGCTTCTTCCCAAGATTCAACAGGATAATTTAATAAAGGCCTGTAAGTACAGCCAAAGTCAATTTCATCAATACTTCGATGAACAATGCTAGTTACTCCAGTTACATTAGCATTACATTCTTTAACGACCTCAATTAATTCAAATATAGAACCTCCAGTAGAAACAATATCCTCTACAATAAGCACATTACTACCTTCTTGTATTTCAAAGCCCCTTCTAAGTTCCATTTTTTCTTGTACTCGCTCTGTAAATATTCCCTTTTTCCCCATATACTTTGCCACACCTGAAGATAGCAAAATACCACCTATGGCAGCTCCAAGAACAATGTCTACACTATCTTTACTAAATTGACTCGACATCTTCTGACATACTTTATCTAAATGATTTGGAGACTCCATTAATCTAAATTTCTCAATGTATTTATCACTGTGCCTTCCAGAGGTTAATAAAAAGTGTCCTTCAAGGAATGCACCGCTTTCTTTTAATAAACTCAGAATTTCATTACTCATTTAAAAAACCTTTAATTTGATTATGATAGAACAGTGTTCTAGAATGTATATCATTTTCAGTTGAATTATTATGGTATAAAATATCTCTTGATACATTAATTATTCCAATAGCACCGTTTTTATTACCTATTTTTACCGACATCTCCAAATTACCACCTTGTTTTCCAATACCCGGAATCAGCCACGGCATATTAGGAGCTTCAGATCTTATTTTAACCATTTCATCTTCTTGAGTGGCGCCTACTACTATCCCAATATTATCTTTTTTTAAATCTTTTAGCATATCTAAAACAGCAAAATAAATAGGTTTATCATTATATATTTTCTTCTGTAAATCTGCTGATCCGGAATTTGATGTTAAACATAATACAAAGGCTCCGAATTTATCATCATCAGTAAAAGGAGTTATTGAGTCTCTTCCCATATAAGGTGATACTGTCGCTGAATCAAAACCTATTTGATTAAAAATTGATTGAGCATATTTTTTTGACGAATTACCTATATCACCTCTTTTTCCATCTGCTATAGTGATAGCTTTATCTTCAATATATTCAACAACCTTTTCCATTAGCTCATATCCTCTGAAACCAAATTGTTCAAAAAAACCTAAGTTCAGCTTATATGAAGCGCAGATTTCGTGAGTACTATCTATAATCATTTTTATAAAATTATAAGACCCATCTATAGACCTAGGTATTGATTTAGGGAATAAATCATAATCAATATCTAAACCTATACATAAACGGCTTTCTTTTTTCAAACATTCTTTTCTTAATTTTTGATAAAATTCAGTTTTCATTTTTATAACGGATATTGATTTAGAAATTTAACAAAAAAACATCTAATTAGCTTAATATTTTCAAATATATTTTTTTGAAAACAATATACTTTTAAAATATATTAAGGCATGCCTCAAGACTTGATAAAATCAGAAGTCCAAATAATTGCTTCATCTGAATATAATTTCAAAGTTGAATTAATACTTGAAATAGGAAAAGAAGACGTTCCAGATTTGATAGAGACATCAAAGGGACTTGTTGATATTTTTGGTGATCGAGCACTTTTAAATGAAAATAACATAAATAAATATTTCAGTAAAGATACTCTACCCTTTGTCGCAAGATATAAAGGTACTATAATAGGATATATCATTGGAGTACCACTAGAGCATTTTTCACAAGAGTCCTGGTCACATTTTGATTCTAACCTAAATAAAAAAAACACATTATACACATACGCATTTGTAATAAGAAAAAAGTTTCAGGGTAAAAGTGGATATGCTAAAACGTTAAAAAGAATATATTTAAACTGGGCGAAAAAGAGAAATTATAAATATATTTCTGGTCATGTTTCCCATGGAATATGTCAGAACTTCAAAAAAACAGAAGTTGTAAAAACTTTTCCCATATGGTATGATGCAATAAACCCATTTGATTACTATAGACGATCCATATAAATAATTACAAACTGTAATTTTTTTAATCTTTAATATTATTTTTTAAAATATTAATTTTGATTATGAGATTTATACTAATACTATTGGCTAATATATGCTTTACTATGTCTCTTCAAGAAGCATACAACAACGCATCTTCATTTGAAGAGTACGATAAATATATTATTCTAGAACCGGGACAAACTTATTATGGAGGACTTGGAATCTATGAAGGAGATGTTTTTATAGATTGCAAAGGCTCTATTATAGATTTACAAAACCAAAACGGAATATGGATATATGCTGATGAAGACTATCTTGCAAGCCTTGATATTCAATACTGCAATATAATAAACGGAGCTTATTACGGAATTAGTTACTCTGGTATATCTTCAGGAAGTGTCACTAACTGTAATTTTTATAACAACGATATTGGAATAAAACCCTTTGATTACAGCCAAGTGGATATTGAAAATTGTAATTTTATAGATAATTTAAGTTACGGATTGGGAATTATTGGTGAATATGCATCTGTAACAATAAATTACTCCAATTCTTGGGGGTCTGAAAATGGTGATTATTGGGAAAATTGTCCTGGCTGAGGGAATATTTGGACACCGTGGGTGCCCGAACCAGGAGTTGGATTAATATTTCAAAACCCAGGCTTTGTTGATTTACAAAATTTAAATTTTAATTACTCACCAGATTCACCATGTATTGATTCAGGCAACCCAAATCTTTCTGACTCAGATGGAACTAGACGTGACATTGGAGCAAATATCTACTCAAATTCAATACTTGGTGACTGTAACACAGACAATGAACTATCAGTTTTAGATGTAGTTTACTTAATTAATAATTGCGTTCTTGGAAGCTCCAATGCATGTTCATGTTCTGATATAAACAATGATGGATCAAGCAATGTATTGGATGTTGTAACACTTGTAAACATTATTTTATCTTACTAGTCTATACTAAAGTCTTCAATTACCTTTTTTGAAGAATCCCATAAATCATATTTTTTCATTATTCTTTTAAATAAAACTGAATCTAAAATTTTATTTAACCAAGATGCTAGTTTTACATATTCATTTTGAAACCAATCTAAATCTACATTTGCAAATTGTCTTACAAACGGAAATATTGAAACATCTGAAATTGTAATTTCATTTCCTGATAAATATTTTTTTTCACTTAATTTTTTTTCATAAATATCTAAATACTTACAGCATTTAAGTCTATAAAAAATTTTAGTATTTTCTGGATATCTATCATGATACTTATATCTGTCCAACCATTTTTTAAATTTAAAATCATTTTGCTCAATCAAATTTAGATGATTAGAACAATCTTCTGGAAGCCAAGTCTGATTTGAAGAGTTTTTTAACGCCCATAAAATAATATCTAAGCTTTCATCGATGACTATATTATTAGGAGTAATTAAAACAGGGACAGTACCCTTACTAGAAGCTTCATAAAGTGATTCTGGTCTATTTCTAAGAGATATTTCTCTTATTTCAATTTTTAACATAGCGTATGCAAGTGCCATCCTGGCACGAATTGCATATGGTCACCTCCTATAAGAATACAAAGCAGGATATTTCATTATATTTTTCCTTTATTTTCTTTATGCAAAACAATAGCTTATCAACTTGAATCTTAGAAAAAAGGGGATATTATTTATCCCCTTTTAATTGATTTACATATTAGACCTGCGATACATCTAATAAGCTGCTTTTGCTGCTTTTTCCAATATTTGATTCATACGTTCAGCGTATTTCGCAATTTCTGAAGCATCCATATTATCAACAGCTTTGGTCCATTTTTCAGTCCATTTAGAAACCCACTTAGTGTATGTTGCAGCATCTCCATAATTACCATCCTTCATATCTGCAATCATCTTATCTGTCCTATTTTCGTACTCATCAAGTAAAGTTGAAAGATCTGAATTAGAAGAATTACTAGAATTGCCACTATTAACAGTGCCATCATCTGAACCAGAACCATCATCTGAATCAGAGGAACCTCCTGTAAATGTAAAAACTCCAATAACTACAACTACCAACAAGCCTACTATCATTATGATTTTTTTCATTTCATATCCTTTTATTTTACAGTTATAATAAAATCCTTAAATCTTAATAATTTTACAATTTTTCAAGCTGATCTTTAACACTTTTTTGATCGATAGAATATCGCAATGTATCCTCCATTGTAATCTCACCCATTTTAAAAAGATTTAACAATGAGTCATCCATACGAATCATCCCATCATTGCTTCCACTTTTAATATAATTATCAATCTGATGAACATTATTTTCCCTAATTAAAGATTGAATTGCTGGAGTAGAAATCATTACTTCAGCAGCTAATGATCGTCCACCAATCTTATTTGGGACTAGCTGTTGCGCGACAACAGCTAATAGTGACATCGATAAATTAACACGAATCACATCTTGCTTATCTGCAGGAAATGCATCAACTAATCTATTTATGGTACCACTCGCTGTGTTTGTGTGCAATGTTCCAAAAACTAAATGACCAGTTTCAGCAATTGTAATAGCTGCTGCCATAGACTCAACATCTCTAAGCTCACCAACTACAACAACATCAGGATCTTGCCTCAAAGCACTCTTTAATCCAGATGCAAAAGACACAGTATCGACACCAACCTCTCTTTGATTTACCTGAGCTTTTGAATGAGGATACAGATATTCAATAGGATCTTCAATAGTAATTATATGACCTTCTAATTCTTGAGTTAGTTTATATATGATACTTGCTAAGGTTGTTGACTTTCCGCTACCTGTAGTTCCGGTAATTAAAATCAAACCTTTTCGACGTGAAGTTAAATCAATTACTGATTGTGGCAAACCAAGAGAGTCAATCGATGGAATTTCATAAGGAAGTCTTCTATATGCTGCTGCAAAGTTCCCTCTTTGATTAAAAACATTAACTCTAAATCTACTAACACCTGGCACTGATATAGAGTAGTCAATTTCAGAGCCATTAACTAATTTTTCTTTATTTGTTTGACTTATCTCAGATTCTATAATTTTTCTAGTGTCCTCCAAACTTAGCTTGTCATTTGAAATAGGAATCAATTTTCCTCCTTTTCGGATTCTAGGAGGGGACCCAACTGTTATATGTAAATCACTAGCATTTTCATCAACTGTCTTTTTTAATAAATCATTCAAATTCATTTTATTTCCTTTATATCAATTTACAATATTGCCATTTTTTATAACTTTAATAAATCTATCCTCATTATCAAACATATATGGAATTTCTGACAATTCTTTAATATTCCATATCAATAAATCTGCAATATAACCTTTCTTAATTAGTCCAAGCTTATGATTAATTTTTAAAGCTTTTGCAGGATTGTATGTACATGCTTTAAAACTTTGATCCAAAGATAATTTACAGAAAAGATTAGATAGGAACATTATCATAGGCATTGACTGTATAGTGCAGCTACCAGGATTATAATCTGAAGCAATTGCAACTTCACCACCAGAATTAATTATTTTTTCTGCATCAACATATTCTTTTTTACCTAGAAAGAAAGTTGTCCCAGGTAAAATTACAGAAATAACATTATTATTAGCCATGGCTTTTAACGCATCTTGATTTGAGTGCATTAAATGATCTGCAGAACAGGCTCCAATATCAGCAGCTAACTTAGCAGCACCAGAATCAGCAAACTCATCGGCATGTAATCTTGGTAATAATCCATATTCCTTGCCAGTTTTAAGTATTTTCTCAGACTGTTTTACACTAAAATATCCATTCTCACAAAAAACATCACAAAATTTTGCTAGTTTATTTTCAGCTACTTCAGGAATCATTTCATTACAAATTAAATCTACATAGCCATCTTTATCTTCACTGTATTCCATAGGAAAATCATGAGCACCCATAAATGTTGGAATGATATTTAGGTTTGAATATTCATTTAACATTTTTATTACCTCTAATGATTTAATTTCATCATGTAAAGTAAGACCATAACCTGATTTAGCTTCAATAGTTGTCGTACCTTTTTTTAAAAAAGAATTAATTCGAGGCAGGGACTCTTCAAAAATTTGCTCCTTTGAGGCTTCTCTTAGCTTTTTGATACTATATTTAATTCCTCCGCCAGTTTTTGCGATATCCTGATAACTCTTTCCTTTTGACCTTAACTTAAATTCATGAGATCTATCACCAGAAAAAATTGGATGAGTATGACAATCAATAAACCCTGGTGTAATCAAACCATTTTTAGCATCAATGATTTTTTCATGTTTATAATTTTCTAAATTTTCCCCTATTTCAATTATTTCATTATTTTCAATAATAATTTCTATACATGATTTATTATGAACTAATAAATCATTTGATACATTATCCCAAGTTGCTATTTTACCAATATTAATTATTTTTGATATCATTTAAGCCCAGGTATCTTCAAACCTTTTGTTATTGCTACACTTTTAGCATCGCTATAACCTGCATCAACATGTCTTGCAACACCTATTCCAGGATCATTTGTAAGAACTCTATTTAAGCGCGTCCTACATTCTTCGGTACCATCTGCAACAATAACAACACCTGAATGGATAGATAAGCCCATGCCAACACCTCCACCATGATGAATAGAAGTCCAGCTAGATCCCCCTGAGACGCTAAGCATTGCATTAAGAATTGGCCAGTCCGCAACAGCATCAGATCCATCCTTCATTTTTTCTGTTTCTCTATTTGGTGAAGCAACTGAACCACAATCTAAATGATCCCTACCAATAACTATTGGAGCAGATAGTTCACCGCTTGCAACCATATCATTAATTGCCTCAGCAAAAATATTTCTTTCTCGATATCCAAGCCAACATATTCTCGCAGGTAGCCCTTGAAATTGTATTTTTTCTTGAGCCATATTTATCCATCTAGATAACATCTCATCATTAGGAAATAACTCTAAGACTTTTTTATCTGTCTTATATATATCGTTAGGATCTCCAGATAGAGCCACCCAGCGAAATGGGCCCTTACCTCTGCAAAATAATGGACGTATGTATTCAGGAACAAAACCCGGAATATTAAATGCCTCTTTAATACCTGCTTTACTTTTTGCCTGTCCTCTTAAATTATTCCCATAATCAAAAACAATTGAACCTTTTTTTTGAAAATCAAGCATAGCTTGACAATGGATTCCCATTGACTGGTATGACCTCTCCATATATTCTTTAGGATTGTCAATCTTTAATTTTAATGCACTTTCAAATGACATATCATTTGGATAATAACCATTCAATTCATCATGAGCAGAAGTCTGATCTGTTACGATTTCTGGTATAATATTTCTATTCAAAAACTCAGGAAAAATATCTGCAGCATTTCCTATAAGACCAATTGAGATAGCCTTTTTATCTTTTTTTGATTTCAATGCAATTTTTAACGCGTCATCAACTGAATCACATTTTATATCTAGATATCGAGTTTCAAGCCTTTTATTCACTCTATCTTCATCAATTTCAACAGTAATATTCACACCTTCATTCATCGTAACAGCTAAAGGCTGCGCTCCTCCCATTCCTCCTAAACCAGCAGTAAGTGTCAAGGTTCCTGCTAATGTTCCATTAAAATGTCTGTTTGCAACTTCAGCCAAAGTTTCATACGTTCCTTGAAGAATTCCCTGCGTGCCAATATATATCCAACTACCTGCCGTCATTTGACCATACATCATTAAACCCTTCTGATCTAATTCTCTAAAATATTCCCAATTAGCCCAATTAGGAACTAACATAGAATTTGAGATAAGTACTCTAGGGGAGTAAGAATGTGTTTTAAATATAGCAATGGGCTTACCTGATTGAATCAATAATGTTTCATCATTTTCAAGCTCAATAAGAGATTCAAGTATTTGATTATAACAATCCCAATTTCTAGCTGCCTTTCCTAATCCTCCATATACAATCAAATTACCAGGATCTTCAGCAACTGAACTATCAAGATTGTTCTGAATCATTCTATAAGCAGCTTCTTGGTGCCAGCCTTTACATATCAATTTATTTCCAGTTGGAGCTTTAATTTTTAATTTATTCATTTCAATACCTTTTTTCACATTTATCATAAAAGAATTCTAAAATAGGATTAAACCAAAATAAATCATCTTTTTGATTATCTTCTATACTATTATAAGAAAATAAGCTTATTCCTTTAAATCGAGACTTATATGATGTACATAATTTGTCACTTACTTGATTAGCACTTTGATTATAAGTTGATATACCCATTACAATATTATCTACATTGGCATTATCTTTTGTTAAAATTTGAAGAATTGGATCAATGAACTTTAAATTGTCTGATGCATAATTCATAAGTACAACAAAATCTAATAACTCTAAATCAAGCCAATCCATCCAATCTTGCGACCACTTCTTTTTTGCCAAATAGTAATCTGGCTTTACAGCAGCACTAAAATCAATATCTTGATTTTCAGAATTTTCGATTATATTTTTTACGTTAATTAGTAAGTTATTAATATTTTCAATTTTGAAATTATTCCATAATGTTTTCATAGAATCAATTTCACTTTGCTCCCAACCATATACTGTTGATATTATATTTCTTTCAATATCAAGGGGGTCAAATCCATATCTATCTTTAAATACTTTAATGCCTTCTTTATTAAATCCATATATGTCACTTTGAAAGCGTATATAATCAAGATGAAGTCCGTCAATATTATAATTATCAATAATTTCTTTAAAAACCAAAGATAAATAATTGTTAACTTCAGGATGATTAGGAGACAAATAGACTCCTCCCCAATTCAAGGATTGAATCTGATCAAGGTCTATTTCAGAGTCTGATTTACCATAAATATTAGACTCCGTCCATTCTTTATTTGTATGGTATATATGACTTAAATTAATAGGCGCGGAATCTTTTTGACCTGACTTACTCCAAAGGATATATGTATTCATCCAAGCATGAACTTCTAAACCTAGCTGATGACCTATCAAGATCGCATACTCTAATGGGTCAAAATCTCTATTTTGAATTGAAGGATTTTTAGGAACTAATTTTGAAGAATAAAAAGCATCTCCCCTAAACCGACATTGAACAAAAACTTTATTAAAATCGTGGTCAAAAGCAAAATATAAGGCTTCATTAATACTTTCTTTATCTTTCATAGAGTCCGCAGTAATCCATAAAAATTTATCAAACGTTTTTTCTTGATTTGAGCCAAAAGCTAAAGAAACAAAAAAAGTGAAAATAAAAACTTTATAAATTTTCATTTTCACTCTTTTATAGATAAAATAATTACCCACTTATACACAAAGTCTTATTATTTATTCTTTGTCTTCTTTGCTAGTTTCTTTCTCTTTTTTATCAGAATCATTCTTTAGATTGACAAATTCAATAAAGCACATTTGAGCATTATCATTCTTTCTGTTTTCCATTTTGATAATTCTAGTATAACCTCCACTTCTCAAATTATACTGAGGCCCTATTTCATTAATCAAAAGATTAGCTACTTTTTTACTATTTTTGCCTAGAATCTTCTGCATTATAAGTCTTCTACCGTGAAGTTGATCACTATACTTTGAGTATGTAATTAAGCGCTCAACGTAGGGACTTAAAGTTTTTGCTTTTGGAAGCGTAGTTTTAATCCTTTTGTAAAAAACTAATGATGAAGCCATATTGCTAAGCATAGCTTTTCTATGGCTTGAAGTACGATTTAATTTTCTTCCTTTTTTAAGATGTCTCATAATTTATTACTCTGCATTAAGGTATTGACTTATGTCCATACCAAATTTTAAGTTAAGTTCACCCAATTTTTGCACAAGCTCTGTCAACGACTTTCTTCCGAAGTTTTTATATCGAAGCATTTGAGACTCTTCTTTATCAACTAATTCTGCAATTGTTTCTATACCTGCAGCTTGAAGACAATTATGACTTCTGACAGACAACTCCATTTCATCGATACTTTTTAATAGAAGGCTTTTAATTTCTAAAGCTTCATTTATCTCTTCTTCGTTCACAGCTTTAATTGACTCAGCTTCATTAAACATAAAGAAAGCCAAATGTTGTCTTGCTACGCTAGCAGAGTGATTAATTGCATCTTTAGGTGATGTCGAGCCATCAGATTCAACTTCCATAATTAATCTCTCTTGCTCTTCCGTAGAGGTAGCAATAGGCTCTACTTTCCACGTAACATTAGTAACAGGATTAAAAATTGAATCAATTGGTATAACCCCAATAACATCATCAGTTCTTTTGTTTTTATCTGAGCCAACATATCCTTTTCCTCTAGCGATTCTAAGCTCTATTTTTAATTTAACCTTATCTGTAATATTAGCAATTAACAAATCTTGGTTCAAAACTTCAAATTGAGTTATATGATTGTTAATTTCTTTAGCTTTCAACTCGCAAGGCCCTTGAACTTCAAAATTTATCACCTCAGGACCATAATCATTTAATTTAAATCTAACCATTTTTAGATTTTGAATTATTTCAGAAACATCTTCAACTACACCTTTTATACTAGAAAATTCATGCTGTACACCATCTATTTTAACTGATGTTATTGCAGCACCAGGAATTGAAGTAAGCAGTATTCTCCTCATAGTGTTACCTATAGTCAAAGCATAACCTCTATCAAAAGGTTCTGCAACTAATTTTGCAACATTACCTTTTTCCTCGACTACATCAACTACTATATCATTAAAATGTTTTTCTTTTGTCATTTTATCTCCAATAATTAATTATTTAGAATACAATTCTATAACTAATTGCTCATCAAAAGGTTCATCTATTTGAGACCTTTCAGGAACACTTAAAAATACACCTGATAATTTGGCTTTATTTAAAGACAACCAATCTGTTGGATTATCATCCTTAATTCTTCTCATAGAATTGTGAAAAACTTCCATTTTTTTACTTTTATCTCTAACAGTAATAACATCATCAACCTTTAGTGAAAAAGAAGGAATATTAACGACTTTATTATTTACCAGAAAATGTTTATGAACAACTAATTGTCTCGCACTTCTCCGCGTTGGAGCAAAACCTAACCTATAAATCGTATTGTCTAGCCTAGACTCCAACATTGATACTAAATTTTCACCCGTAGGTCCAGCTTTTTTTGAGGCTTTTTTATAATAATTCCTAAATTGTTTTTCTAAAACCTCATAAAGATATTTCATCCTTTGCTTCTCTCTTAACTGTATACCATAATTTGAAAGCTTTCTTCTTCTAGACATACCATGCTGTCCAGGGGCATAATTTTTCCTAGGATTTCCAAATTTGGGAGACTCAAAGGCTGCAAACTCGAGCCTTCTACATATTTTTGATCTTGATCCTCTATATCTAGCCATTTATATTATCCTTTTATTAAACTCTTCTCTTTTTAGGAGGCCTACATCCATTATGAGGTATTGGAGTTACATCCATTATTCTTGTAATTTTTAACCCTGCTGCTTGTAGAGCTCTCACAGCTGCTTCCCTACCTCCACCAGGTCCTTTAACTCTAACTTCAACAGTGCTCAAACCCATTGCTTTTGCTTCTTGAGCAGCTTTATCTGCTGCTTGCGTTGCTGCATAAGGGGTATTTTTTCTAGACCCCTTAAAGCCTAAAGCTCCCGCACTAGACCAAGCTATAGCATTTCCATTCTTATCTGATAGAGTAACAAGAGTATTATTAAATGTTGCCTTAATATGAGCAACACCTTCAGGATTTACTTTAACTTTTTTCTTTCTAGCTTTTGCCAAATTTAATCTCCTAATTTTTAAATTGCTTTTTTCTTTCCAGCAATTGTTTTCTTCTTACCTTTTCTGGTACGTGAATTGTTTTTCGTATTCTGACCTCTAACAGGCAAGCCCTTTTTATGCCTCATACCTCTATAAGACCCAATATCAATCAGCCTTTTGATACTTCGTCCATTAAGAGCCCGTAATTCCCCCTCAACGGTATAATTATTAGATATTTCATCTCTAATTGCTATAATTTGATCTTCTTTAAGCTCATTAACTCTTACATCTGGATTAATATTAGTTTTTTCTAATATATTTTTAGAATACGACTTTCCAATACCATAAATATACTGAAGCGCAAATTCTATCTTTTTATTTCTTGGTAAATCAACACCTGAAATTCTTGCCAAAACCGCCCCCTTTATCCTTGCTTCTGTTTGTGTCTAGGGTTTTCACAAATCACTCTTAAAACCCGGTTTCTTCTAATTATCTGACATTTATTACATATTTTTTTTATTGATGCTCTTACTTTCATATTAATACCTAAAAATAATTCGTCCTTTTGTTAAATCATATGGAGATAGCTCTAATTTCACTTTATCATCTGGCATCAATTTAATATAGTGCATTCTCATTTTGCCAGATACATGAGCTAAAACCTCATGACCATTGTCAAGTTTAACTTTAAACATTGCATTTGGCAATGTCTCTAAAATACTTCCATCTACTTCTATATTTGGTTCTTTTGCCATATTAAGCTGTTAAAATTTGAGGTCCCTCATCAGTTATAGTTATAGTATGTTCAAAATGAGCAGAAGGAAGACCATCTTTTGTACAAATTGTCCAGCCATCATTCTTTGTATAAACTTCCTTCGATCCCATATTAATCATAGGCTCTATAGCAAAGCACATTCCAACATCTATGACAGGGCCTGTTCCCATCTTACCAAAATTAGGTATCTGAGGCTCTTCATGTAATTTAGATCCAATGCCATGACCTACAAGCTCTCTTACAACACCATAACCATTATCCTCTGCATATTTCTGAATAGCACTGCCTATATCACCTATCCTATTACCTGGTTGAGCCTTACTAATTCCCAATTCTAAACATTTTTTTGTAACATCTAATAAATTTTGTTTATCGTCATCTATCACACCAACTGGAAATGATTTGGCATGATCACCATAATAACCTTTGTATATAGATCCAACGTCTATAGATACTATCTGCCCTTGTTTAAGTTTCTTATCACTTGGAAGCCCATGCACCACCTCATCTTCAATAGATATACATATTGTTGAAGGGTAATCATAGAGCCCCTTAAATCCAGGTGTAGCATTTTGACTCCTTATATAGTCTTCTGCAATTCTATCAAGCTCAATTGTAGAAATACCTGGTTTAATATTTTTTTCCATTAACAAGAGAGTTTCCTTAACTATTCGACCAGCCTCAATCATACACTTGATTTCATTTCTATTTTTAATATTAATCATTAATACCTATTCTTTGAACGACCTTTAATCTTTCCTGTTTTCAAAAAACTATCATAATGCCGACTAACAAGCTGTCCTTCGATTTGCTGCATCGTATCCAATGCAACACCTACAGCAATTATAATACTAGTTCCACCAAAAAAGTATGATAACATAATATCAACATTACCTATTTGATTAACTAGTGTTGGAATAATCGCAATGAATGCCAAAGCAATAGATGCAGGTAGAGTAACACGTGTTAAAATATTGTCTAAAAATTCTGCTGTAGGTTTTCCTGGGCGTACTCCAGGTATAAAACCACCTTGTTTTTTCATATTATCAGCAACATCAACAGGATTAAATGCAATAGCTGTATAAAAATAAGTAAATACTATAATCAGTATAGCAAAGCACACAGTGTAAACAGGGTGAGTTGCGGCAAAAATCACAGTCAAGAAATCCCAGCCACTTAACTGAGCAATAAGGCCAGGTAAAAACATTAGAGCTTGAGCAAAAATTATAGGCATAACTCCTGCAGTTAGTATTTTTAATGGTATGAAAGAAGCTTGACCACCATATACCTTTCGCCCTACTACTCTTTTAGCAAATTGGACAGGGATTTTTCTTTGAGCAGATGTCAATAAAACCACAAACATAGTAATAAGAACCAGAAGAATAATTAAAACAATACCAAAAAGCAACTTTCCTTCAGGATCTTCATACATACTACTAAACAAAGCACCAAAAGTATTTGGTGCAGCAGCAAGTATTCCAACTGTAATTATCAATGAAATCCCATTTCCAATACCATAATCTGTGATCTGCTCGCCTAACCACATTACAAATATTGTGCCGGTAACCAATGTCAACACTGTTACAAAAAAGAACAATGTAGAACTTTCTAATACAATAAAATTACCCGTATCGCCTTTAATGCTCCAAAAATATGCTGCAAGACCAAATGATTGAAAAACAGCAATTATAACTGTACCATAACGAGTAAGCTGTATTATTTTCTTATTACCTTCAGCGCCTTCTTTTTTAAGCCTTTGAAAATAAGGAACAACCGCCGTCATTAATTGAATAACAATTGAAGCAGAAATATATGGCATAATACCTAATGTAAATATTGAGGCTTGAGACAAAAAACCTCCAACAAACTGATCATAAAGACTTAGTATACCATCTTTAATACCCGCTTCTGAACCAGTGCCTCTAGTAAAATCGAGAACACTTTCCATGCTTGCGAAACCAGGAATCATTACTTGTCCACCTAATCTGTAAACAATTAGAAGAGCCAATGTAAATAAAACCTTTTTTCTTAAATCTTTTACTTTAAATATATTAGCAATTTTACTAATCATACAAAAATTATACTTCCTCCGGCCTTTTCAATTTTTTTAATTGCACTTTTACTAAACATATTAGCAGAAATATTGATAGATTTTTCAATTTCCCCCATTCCTAATATTTTGTAGGGACTACTTTTATTTATCAATCCCAATTCACATAATAGTTCAGGTGTAATATCTTTCTCCTCAATCTGACTTAAAGTATTTAGATTTAGAATTTGAACCGTATTCTTGGTTCTTAAGTGATTAAACTTTCCCGTACCCATACCTCTTTTGGGTAACCTTCTAGCTAAGGGTGTTTGGCCACCTTCAAAATGGAGTCTACTACTAGCACCTGATCTTGACTTATATCCCTTATGACCTTTTCCAGCTGTTCTTCCTTGACCAGTAGCATTTCCGCGACCAATTCTTTTAGAATTTCTAATTGAACCTTTAGCCGGACTTAAATTACCTAAATTCATTTTTCCTCCTCAATCAAAATAAGGTGAGACACATGCTTAGTCATTCCTAAAACAGCATCGTTGGCAACTTTAACAACAGAATGATTAATTTTTTTCAATCCGAGGGCCTTTAAAGTATCTTTTGTTCTTTGCCTATAACCTATAGTGCTTTTTATTTGAGTTATTTTTATCTTTTTCATAGTTAATAATTCTAGTTAAATAATTGCTTAATTGTTATACCCCTTCTTCTTGCTACAGACAAGGGGTCTTTCATATTTGAAAGAGCATGCTCAAGAGCTCTAACAACATTAATTGCATTGGTAGAACCTGTATTTTTTGTTAAAATATTTTTGACACCTAATTGAGATAAAACCTCTCTAACTGGACCACCAGCTATAATACCAGTACCAGGTCCAGCAGGTTTAATCATTAGACGAACAGAACCATACTTAATATCCATTCTATGTGGGATAGTTCCATTAATTATAGGGGCTTTAATTATTCTTTTTTTAGCTTTTTCTTTAGCTTTATTTACAGCTGCAGCAACATCATTTGCTTTGCCAAAACCAATGCCTACGTGTCCATTACCATCTCCCACCACAACCAAACTATTAAACCCCATCTTTCTACCACCTGTAGTGGCCTTTGAAACTCTTTTAATAGAAATCACAGACTCTTCCTGTAATTCTATTTCAGATGGATTGACAAATAATCTACTACTCATAAGCCTCCTAAATACTTAAACCTGTTTTTTTTACAGCCTCAACAAAAGCCTTAATTCTACCGTGAAAAATATATCCATTTCTATCAAACATAACTTTTTCGATTTTTTTCTTTTTTATCTCTTTACCTATTTTATCACCTATAAAGCCACTTTTTTCAATTTTAGTAGATAGTTTTTCAATTTCTTTTTTTAAACCCTTATCATTAGTTGAAATAGATAGCATTGTTTTGTTTTCATTATCATCAATTAGCTGAGCATATAAATGTATATTAGATCTATAAACAACTAATCTAGGATACTTTCCAATTGTCAACTTATTTTTTATAGATTTTTTCCTTCTAGCAAAACTTCTTTTTTTCATTTTTAATTTATTTGCCATCTCTACGCAGCTCCCCCAACAGTTTTACCAGCTTTTCTCTTAATAATTTCATCTTTATACTTAACACCCTTGCCCTTGTATGGCTCAGGCTTTCTAAGCTCTCTAATTTTAGCAGATACGTCACCCACTAATTGATTATCAATACCTTTTACAATAACGGTTGTATTGTTAGGAACATCAAAATCTATCCCATCTGGTTTTTCAAAGTATATTGGATGAGAATAACCTAAATTTAGCAGTAAGAAATCGCCTTTATTTTCAGCAGTATATCCAACTCCTACTAAATTTAGCTCTTTTGAAAATCCATCAGTCACACCAATAATCATATTATTAACTAAAGCCCTTTGCAAACCATGCAACTCTTTCGACTTTTTTTCATTATTAGCTCTATCTAAAGTAACGTATCCATCCTTAACAGAAATACTGATCTGAGAATGAGCGTTGCATGACAGATTCTTACCCCCACACGAGACTACAATAAGACCATCTTTTAACTCAACACTTACATTATCAGGCAATTTTATCGGTTTTTTTCCTATTTGAGACATAATTCTTCCTTAATAATCCTAAAATATTACCAAACTTGACATAATAATTCACCACCAACATTGAAAGCTTTAGCTTTTTTATGAGATATAACTCCTTTTGAGGTAGTCAATATAGAAATACCCATTCCATTTAATACTTTTGGAATTTCTGTAGACGCAACATAGTTTCTACATCCTGGAGTACTAACTTTTTTAATACCGTTAATAACCGGATCATTATTATCATCGTAACACAAAAAGACTCTAATCAAGTCTTGTTTACCATCTTTTATTAGCATTGTATCTCTAACAAAATGCTCTTCCTTTAAAACATAGCATATTCTTTTTTTCAAATTAGATGAAGGAACATCAACCCATGGCTTTTTTGCGCTTTGAGCGTTCCTAATACATGTAATAAAATCTGCTATTGGATCTGTTTGTGACATAAAATCTCCTTTTACCAGCTTGCCTTAGTTACTCCAGGGATTTCTCCCTTTAGAGCCATTTCTCTAAATGTAATTCTTGACAAACCAAACTTTCTATAATAAGCACGAGGTCTTCCTGTAACAACACATCTATTTCGTATTCTATTAGGATTAGAATCACGAGGAAGCTTTTCAAGGCTAATTCTAGCTAATCTTTTTTCATCATTAGAAGTTTTTGTGCTTTTTAATATTTTTTTAAGCTCTAACCTTCTTTCTCTATATCTGTCAGAAATTCTTCGCCTTCTAATGTTTTTAACAACCATTGATTTTTTAGCCATAAACTTATTCTTTTCCTTTTTTTTCTTTGATTGGAAAACCAAATAATTTCAATAATTCATATGCATATTGATCATTATCTGTGCTTGTAACTATTGTACAATTAATTCCTCTAATCTCATTTACTTTATCGTAATCAATCTCTGGAAAAATAATTTGCTCATCAATCCCAAAATTATAATTACCCATTCCATCAAAACCATTACTTGAAATACCTCTAAAATCTCTTATTCTAGGTGATGCCACAGATATAAATCTATCTAAGAACTCATACATTCTTGTAGATCTCAATGTAACCCTAATACCGACAGGGTCACCTTCTCTTATCTTAAAATTTGATATTGCTTTCTTTGCACGAGTGATTACCGCTCTTTGTCCTGATATTATAGATAGCTCCTCTTGTGCCTGCTTTAAAGAATTTTTATTTACCTTTGCATCACCAAGCCCCATATTCAAAACAATCTTCTCAATATGAGGTACCAGCATTGAGTTTTTCAAGTTACATTTTTGTTTCAATTCTGGAAAAATTTCATCTAAATATGTACTTTTAAGTCTAGGGGTGTATTTTGATTGAGACATTAGCTAAGATTTCCTCCAGATTTTTTAGAATATCTAATTTTCTTTCCATTTTCTAATTTATAACCAACTCTAGTTATTTTATTTTTGTCAATTAGCATAACATTAGAATGGTGAATTGAGGCCTCAGTTTGAACGATTCCGCCTTGTTGATTTTCTTGCGTAGGCCTTTGGTGCTTACTTACCATATTTAGCCCCTCTACAACCACTCGATGCTTGTCAGTGAGAACTTTGATAATACGGCCAGTTTTACCTTTATCTTTACCTGTTATAATCTGAACTGTATCGCCTTTTTTAATCTTCATTTTTTATAGAACCTCTGGTGCTAATGATAAAATCTTAGTAAAATTATTTTCTCTTAACTCTCTAGCTACTGGGCCAAAAACACGAGTACCGATTGGCTCCAACTGATTATTAATTAATACAGCAGCATTTTCATCAAAACGAATATAAGACCCATCTTTTCTTCTATATTCTTTTCTAACTCTAACTACTACGGCCTTTGTAACTTCACCTTTTTTAATTCCGCCAGGAATTGTTTTTTTGACTGTTACAACTATTGTATCACCAAGCTTTGCATACTTCTTTTTTGAGCCCCCCAAAACTTTAATACATAAAACTTCCTTGGCACCGGTGTTATCTGCTACTTTTAATCTTGTTTCTTGCTGAATCATTTAACCTTAACCCTTTTTGTATATCTCTTTTAAAAACCACTTTTTCATCTTACTTCTAGGTCTCGACTCGACAATAACCACCTCATCTCCAGCTTTAGATGTATTATTTGGATCGTGCGCATAATATTTCTTAGACTTTATAATATATTTTTTGTATACCGGATGAGGAATTCTTCTAGAAATCTCAACTACTGCAGTCTTATCCATTTTTGACTCTATTACGATACCTTTTAATTGCTTCCTAGATGATGACATTATTTTTCCTCTCTAATTCCTAAATCCATTTCTCGTAAAACAGTTTTTAATTGGGCAATTTCTTTTTTTGCTATAGAGATAGTATTAGGATTTTCTAATTGTTGTAATTTTTTTTGAAATTTAAGATTAACCAGTGAATCTTTAACCTCATCTAGCTTTTTAACTAATTTTGCTTTTGTCATTTTATTTAAGTCTTTTTTATTCATAATTATTTTCCTAAATAGGTCTTCTATGAACCATTTTCGCCTTAACTGGCAATTTATTAGAACACTTTCTAAAGGCTTCTGCTGCTGCTGCATCATCCAAACCGTCGACTTCAAATAAAATCGTACCAGGCTTAACAACAGCCACCCAATATTCTGGATTACCTTTACCTTTACCCATTCTAGTTTCTGCAGGTTTTTTAGTTATAGATTTATGAGGAAAAACCCTAATCCACATTCGACCAGTTTTCCTAACAGATCTTGAAATAACAATACGCGAAGACTCTATTTGGCGACTAGTTAACCATCCATGCTCAAGAGCTTTCAAACCATGAGTACCGAACGCAACATAGTTCCCCTTATTTGCAAGGCCTTTATTTTTACCTTTTTGCGGCTTTCTATACTTAACTTTTTTTGGAGATAACATTATCTTATTTCTCCTTTAAATATCCACACTTTAATACCAATAATACCAAAAGTAGTTAACGCTTCTACATGAGCGTAATCTATATCTGATCTAAGAGTATGAAGAGGTATCCTGCCCTCTTTAAAAGTTTCAGACCTTGCAATATCGATACCGTTTAACCTGCCGGCTATTTGAATCTTAATACCTTCTGCTCCCATACTCATAGTAGATTGTATAGACTTCTTTACAGCACGCCTATAGTTAATTTTTTTCTCTAATTGCTGAGCAATGCTTTGACCCACCAACTCACAAGAAAGAGCTGGCCTTTTTATCTCAGAAACATTTACGTTAACATCTGTCTCTATAAGCTTAGAAAGATTTTTCTTTAATTTTTCAACTTCAGAGCCACCTTTTCCAATAACTATTCCAGGACGTGAAGTGTAAATTGTAACAGTGATACTCTTGGCTGTTCTCTCAATATTTATTTTGCTAATACTTGCATCTTTTATCTTATTATTAATAAAATTTCTAATAATAATATCTTCATGAAGCTTTTCAGCGTAATTTTTCTCATCAAACCAAATAGAACTCCAGGTTCTATTTATACCAAGTCTTAAACCTATCGGATTTGTTTTTTGTCCCATATTACTTCTTATCTCCAACAACCACCGTTAGATGGCTTGTTCTTTTTAATATTCTGCTAGCCCTACCCATAGCTGAAGGCCTAAATCTTTTGATTTTTGGCCCCTCATCCACATATGCTTCTTTAACATATAAAATGCTTGTATCAAAATTTTCATCTTTTTGAGAATGATTTGACATTGCTGATCTAAGAGCTTTTGATATAAATCTAGCAGCTTTTTTGTTTGAAAACTGCAAAAAATCAAGAGCGTAATCAACTTTTCTACCTCTTATAGAATCTAAAACAAATCTAACTTTGTAAGGTGACTGCCTGATAAATTTTACTTTGCATATAGATTGTGACATAATTATTTAACCTTTCTATCTCCAGAGTGCATTTTAAAAGTTCTAGTTGGAGCGAATTCTCCAAGCTTGTGCCCAACCATATTTTCAGTAATAAATACTGGGATAAATTTATTACCATTATGAACTGCAAAAGTATGACCTACAAAAAGAGGAGCGATAGTAGAGGATCGTGACCATGTCTTAATCACTTTTTTACTAGAAGCTGTGTTCATAGCTGTTACTTTTTTCTCAAGCTTAAAATTAATATATGGTCCTTTTTTTAGAGATCTCGGCATAACTACTTCCTTCTTTTTACTATAAATTTATTAGATGTTTTATTCTTCTTTCTAGTTCTATAACCTTTTGAAGGCGTACCCCATGGAGAAACAGGATGACCTCCACCAGAAGTTCTACCTTCTCCACCCCCCATTGGGTGATCCACAGGATTCATGGCAACACCTCTAACCTTAGGACGTTTACCCATCCATCTTGCTCTTCCAGCTTTTCCAATAACTAACGTTTCATGCTGACGATTACCAATAGTGCCAATAGTCGCAAAACATCTCTCGTCAACCATTCTCATTTCACCTGAAGGCAATCTCAAAGTTATCCTTCCATCTTCTTTTGCCATAATCCTAGCATATCCGCCAGCACTTCTAACCATTTGCCCACCTTTACCAATTTTTAGCTCAATATTATGAACTAGCATTCCATCTGGTACAAAAGAAAGTGGCATTGCATTTCCATTCTTAACAGGAATTTTATTTTCTCTTGAAGATATAAGCTTATCTCCTACTTTTAATCCCGCAGTTGCAAGAATATATCTTTTTTCACCATCCTCATATTCTAATAATGCAATTCTAGGAGTTCTATTTGGATCATATTCTATAGCTATAACAGAAGCTGGAACATCATACTTATCTCTTTTAAAGTCAATAATTCTATACTTTCTTTTATGTCCACCACCTCTTCTTCTGGAGGTTATTCTTCCTAAATTATTTCGACCACCAGTTTTTTTAAGAGTTGCAGTTAGTTTTCTTTCAGGTCTCTTTTTTGTAATGTCACTAAAATCAGAAAAGGTCATATATCTTCTTGAAGGAGTATACGCTTTTAGTTTATTTCTATTATTCTTGCTCATTAAAATTCCATATTAGTCAAATCTATCTGACTACCTTCTTTTAAAGTTACAATTGCTTTTTTAGTACTAGCTCTTTTACCCTCTGTTCTAATAGTTCTCCCAGAACTCTTCACAGACATTGTTTTTTTCTTACCCTTGTTGTTGATAACTGCAACCTTACTAACCTTAACTCCAAACCTCATTTCAATTGCTTTTTTAATTTCAATTTTATTTGCTTTAGTTCCAACCTCAAAAAAATATTTATTTTGAGACTCTGTTAAGTATGCGCCTTTCTCAGTTAACAAAGGACCTATTATAATTCTATCTAAATTCATATTTTATTAAAAAACTCCAACGATTTTTGATCTATTACAATCATCTCATTATTTACCAAGTCATAGTTTGAAACAGTGTCAGCCAAGCAAGTGTTTACATTGTGTAAATTCTTAGAACTTTTGTAAACAACGTCATCTTTCTCACCAATTAAAAAAATAACTTTTTTAGACTCTAATCCTAAATTTTTGATTATCTCAACAAAGCTTTTTGTCTTAGGCGCATCAAGCTTAATTTTATCTAAAATCAAAAGAGCTTTACTAGAAAACTTACTAGATAAAATACTTTTTCTAGCCATAGCTTTAACCTTCTTATTAACTTTTAAGCTATATGTTCTAGGCTCTGGACCAAAAGCTGTACCACCTCCTGGCCTAGATGGATTCCTTATAGAACCTATCCTTGCTCTACCAGTACCCTTTTGTTTCCAAGGTTTACTACCTGTACCTCTTACTTCAGATCTGCTCTTAGACTTGCTAGTTCCTTGCCTTTTGGATGCCATCTCAGACTTTACAGATAAATAAACAGAGTGCTCATTTGGAGTAATCCCAAATACAGACTTATTCAGCTCTGCTTGTTTAGATATTTTTTTACCTTTTTGATTATAAATTTCTAATTTCATAAATACTATCTCTTTGATATAAAAAGCAACCCTTTATTAGCACCTGGGACAGATCCGTTAATGTATAGAAGATTATTTTCTTTATCGACTTTAACTATTGATAAATTCTTAATAGTAACATTATCTCCTCCCATTCTACCTGCCATTCTTGTACCTTTCCATACTCTAGAAGGATCAGAACCTGCACCTATTGAACCACCTTTTCTCATTACGCTATTTTTACCATGAGACGCTCTGCCGCCTCCAAAGCCGTGCCTTTTCATGTGACCTGCAAAGCCTCGACCAATAGATTTACCTAATACTCGAACCTTGTCACCAACTTCAAAAGCAGATACGCTTATCTCATCCCCAAGATTGAAGTTACTCAAATCTTCAACTCTAAATTCTTTTAACATACTTTTAACCGGAGAGCCAGAGTTTTTAAAATGACCAGCCACGGGTTTGGTGAGATTGCTCTTTTTTACATCTCTGTATGAAATTTGAACAGCGTTGTAACCCTCTTTATCAATTGTTTTAATTTGCGTCACATAGCATGGACCAGCGTTAATAACTGTAACCGGACAATCGGAATCGCCATTTTCCAAAAATAATCTAGACATTCCAACTTTTTGCCCAAAAATAGAAACACAATCGTAATTAATTGGGTCAACTTCTTCTGCAAGAGCTGCTTCTTCTGCCGGAGCTGCTTCTTCTGCAAGAGCTGCTTCCTCTGCCGGAGCTGCTTCTTCTGCCGGTGCTGCTTCTTCTGCCGGAGC
>CEVN01084457.1_pt1 | contig 25207 bp, 27 predicted proteins | sample 427041 | NCBI WGS metagenome assembly CEVN01 (sample SAMEA2623463, study PRJEB7988) | marine metagenome | biome: marine biome (ENVO:00000447); feature: surface water layer (ENVO:00002042); material: "saline water (ENVO:00002010), including plankton (ENVO:xxxxxxxx)" | depth 5 m
TTGCACGCAGGGGGTCAGGAGTTCGAATCTCCTTAGCTCCACCATTTTTTAGATATGAATCTTGAAGTTTATTTTGTTGACTCTTTTACTGACGAAGTTTTTTCAGGCAATGCAGCTGGTGTAGTTTTTCATTCAGGTGAGGTACCTCCTTCCTTGATGCAGAATATAGCGTTTGAAAATAATCTTTCTGAAACAGCATTTGTGGATGTAACTAAAAATAATGAAATTAAATTCTATAGCCCGGAAGTAGAAGTTGATCTATGTGGTCATGCAACTTTAGCTTCAGCTTTTGTATATTTTAATTTTATAAACAAAGAATCAAATGAAATTATTTTTAATTCTAATAGAGGGCAATTAATTGCAAAAAGAAATGACAATGCAATTACTATGTCTTTACCAAAAGATCATCCAAAAAAAGAATCAAATATTGATATATTTATTGATGCTTTAGGTTGTAACGTTGCAGAGTCATACAGGGGTATTGATGACTACTTAGCTATTCTTAATGATGAAGAAGCTGTCAAAAATCTTAATCCAGATATTAATAAGATTGCTAAAATGCCTTCCCGTGGTTTAATTGTTTCTGCTAAAGGAGATAAAGTAGATTTTGTTTCAAGAGTTTTTGGTCCAAATGTGGGTGTAGACGAAGATCCAGTTACTGGTTCAGCTCATGCTTTGTTGGCTACTTATTGGGCATCAATTCTTGGAAAAAATGATTTAACAGCAAAACAACTTTCTAAAAGACAAGGCTCACTACAATGCTTAGTAAAAGAAAGTACAGTAGAAATAACTGGTGAAGCAGTTCTTTACTTAAGAGGAACTATTGAAATTTAAAAGTATAATATTGAGTATGAAACATCTAATCTATGTGCTTACATTTTTATTGTTAGCGGTAGGTTTAAATCTAACTGGAGAAGAAAAAATGCCAAAAGTTAAATTAACAACATCTATGGGTGATATTGTCCTAGAGCTCGATGAAGTAAATGCTCCAATATCAACTGAAAACTTTTTAAATTATATAGAAAGTGGTTTTTATGAAGGTACAGTATTTCATCGTGTAATATCTGGTTTTATGATCCAAGGTGGAGGCCATCTTGCTGACATGACACCTAAAGATGATAAATTAGAGCCTATTTTAAATGAAGCCAATAATGGTCTAGTGAATTCAAGAGGAACAATAGCTATGGCTAGGACTGCAGACCCTCATTCAGCATCATCTCAATTTTTTATTAATCATGCTGATAATGATTTTCTAAATTTTAAGACTGATCAAGTAGATCAAGGTTGGGGATATGCAGTTTTTGGCAAGGTAGTTGAAGGAATGGAAGTAGTGGATCAAATTGCTGATGTAAAGACTACATCTATCGGCCCGTATCAAGATGTACCAGTAATGGCGATAACATTAATTAGTGCTGAAAAATTAGATTAAGGTATTTTTATGTCATCATGACATGAACAATCTAACTCCTTACAAGTTTTATAATTTCTGTAGTGAGCATAAGCCAATGACGCTGAACCAAATAAGGTTAATATTCGTTCCCCCATCTCTCCTAATACACTTTCACCTAAAACTACTGCCAAAATAAGAAGAATTAATCCAACAACAGCCATGGGAATAAAAGATGAAGTTTTATGATTCTTGTATCCAATACTTAAAGCAAAAATACTAATAGGAATTGCCAAAAGAACAATAAGTTTATGTATAAATTCATTATCTATCGCAAATGAAAGATAACCTGCGCCTAAAATCAGAAAAGAGGGTACAAAAAAACAATGTATGACACAGATCACAGATAATGTCATGGCAAGTTTATCCGATGTTTGTTGAGTCTTAATCATAATTAATGATGGGGAGCACTAATAAACTTTTCAATTTCTTCTTGAGTCTCATAAGGCTTAGACATATCAGCCCAATCGATATTAAAGTTATCCTCAAGATCTGCATAACTTAAAACACCAAGTTGTTCATATTTTGGCATTACCTTATCATTCAAAAGCCCTATTCTTTTTAGGTTTGGAATAATTTTTGTAAATAAAAGAGTTCTAAAATTCTTTCCCTGTTCAGTATTTTCTGCAGCCTCTTGAGCTTCTTCTGGTGTATAGTCAAGAAATCTAGCAATTACATCTCCAGAAATTAGCCTATTCCTCATAACTACACATGCTTCGAAAGCAAACTCAGCTCTATCATCTATTTCACTTTTAGATAATGTTTTTAGGTAATCTTCTAAATAGTTAACTCCAAAAGTTACATGTCTTGCTTCATCTCTAATTACGTAATGCAGTAATTGTTTTAATAATCCATCATTAAGAATAAATTTCATATTATTGAATGCAGCTAAAGCTAATCCCTCAATAATAATTTGCATACCAATAAATTTTAAATCCCATCGTTCATCAGTAAGTATTTTGTCCATAAGAGATTTGAGTCCTTTTGTTGCAGGATATTGAAACCCAATTTTTTCTTTAAGATATCTATTAAAACCTTCAACATGTCTTGCTTCATCAAAAGTTTGTGAAGCAGCATACATTTTTGCATTGAATGTAGGAGCACAAGATACTAACTGTGAAGCTACTAATAAAGCTCCTTGCTCACCATGCAGAAACTGACTTAAATTCCAGGAAACTCTATGTCTATCCATTTCTACCTTTTTTTCATCAGATAGTTCTTCATAACCTCTAAGAACGCTATCTGGCGATTCAAATAATTCATAATTGATCATCAATTCATTCTTCGGATACTCTTGAGACCAATCTAAATCAGAAGACACATTCCAATTTAATTCTTTTCCTAGTTCATAAAGTTTTTTAATTCTATCTTCAACAACGGTATAGTCCCAGTTATAGCTTCCAGTTAAAGGAGACATAAAGATCTCGTTAATGCATTCAATTGCATTTTGATCTTTTGGATCAATCTCAGGATAATCTTGTATCTCTTGAGGTTGATTATTAACTTTTTTTGATTTCATAAAGTTATAATTAGTCCTAGGATTTTAACAATTTCTAAAAATTATGGCTAATAGATTAAAAGGAAAGGTTGCTCTTATTACTGGTGGAGCAGCAGGTTTCGGAAAAAAAACAGCTGAAACACTAAAAAATGAAGGCGCAGTAGTTTACATTTCAGACATCAATGTTGATGGCGGGGAAAAAGTTGCTAAAGAATTTGATGTAAATTTTTTACAACAAGATGTAACAAAGACAGATGACTGGAAAAGAGTAATAGAAAAAATAAAGGAATCTGAAGGTAAACTTCATATCTTGGTGAATAATGCTGGCATTGGTTACATGGGGGATGTTGAATCAACTACCAATGAAGCATGGGATATGGTTCATAAAGTCGATTTAGATTCAGTTTTTTATGGATGTAAGTATGCTCTTCCATTAATGAGAGATTCAGGAAATGGTTCAATAATAAATATTTCCTCAATATCGGGTATTGTTGCTGGCCATAATTTTACAGCCTATAACAGTGCTAAGGCAGCAGTAAGACATTTATCTAAATCTGTAGCTCTTCATTGTGCTAGGACTACTAACTTAGTTAGATGTAATAGCGTGCATCCAGTGTTTGCAAGAACAGAAATACTAGAGGCCCTTTTAAGTGATACTTCAAATGACATGTTAACTAAATTAGAACGACAAATACCTGTAAGAAAATTAGCTGAAGTAGATGATATAGCAAATGCAATATTATTTTTAGCATCAGATGAGTCAAAAATGATAACTGGAACAGAAATTGTTATAGATGGAGGTCTATCAGCCCAATGATTAAATCTGAAAATTCTTTTGAAAATGTCATGACAAGATTATCTTTAGAGCAGTTAGATACATATTTATTTAGATTTAAAGGCAAAAATGCAGGTATTCAAAGAATTTATGGCGGTCAAGTAATAGCTCAAGCATATGTTGCTGCTGATGCAACTATAGAAGAAGATAAACATCTTCATTCGCTTCATGCATATTTTCTTAGACCAGGTATATTAAAACAACCTGTACTTTTTAGTGTTGATCCAGTTAGAAATGGTAGAAGTTTTTCAACAAGAACAGTTAAAGCAATACAAAATAATGAAGTAATTTTTACTATGAGCGTTTCTTTTCAAAAAGATGAAGAAGGTATATCTCATAGTATTGATATGCCAAAAGTACCTCCTCCTCAAGATCTAAAAGATGAACTTCAGATGCGAGAAGAAAATATTGATAAAGTTCCAGAAGAGTTAAGACCATTTTTACTCTCAAAAAGAGAATATTCCATTAAATGGGTTGAATGGAACGATATATTAAATCCAAAAAAACTCCCTCCAATACGAAATATTTGGCTTAAGCCAAATGGAGATATACCAAATACTAGATCTAAACAATATGCCTTTTTAGCTTATATTTCAGATTCAGGTTTATTAGCTCCTTGTCTTTACCCACATGGTATGAGTTATATGTCTCCAAATCTCATGATGGCCAGCTTGGATCATGCAATGTGGTTTCATAAAGCTGACTTTAATTGGGATGATTGGATTCTTTATTCTACAGATAGTCCATATACAGGGAATGCAAGAGGATTAGGAAGAGGAACTTTCTTTAGTAAGGATGGTGAAGTGATAGCATCAGTTACGCAGGAAGGATTATTTAGAATTAAAAAGACGTAACCTCTCAAGAAAGACACCAACTTTATCTGGATTTATGTCAGGAGTAATACCACTACCAACATTAAAGATATAATTTTGTTTTTTATGATATTTATCGAAAATAGTATCTGCAATATCTTTAAGTTCAGAATCATCTTTATGAAAATATTTTGGATCAAAGTTTCCTTGTACAGTTAAAGGCATATCAATATAATCATCGATACTTTCTTCACAATCTAAATTAAAACAATTTATGTTTGTGTGAGTTAATAAGCTTGCTACTCTAGTGCCTTTAGCATAAAGAATCATTGGAACATCTTCACTCAAACTAGTTCGAATATCATTTATGTATTTTAATGAGAATTCATTGTATTGCTCCTTAAGGATTCCTCCCCATGAGTCAAAAATCTGTATACAGTCAGCTCCAGATTTGATCTGTGCAGAAATATAATCTTGAATTGCATTAGACAAAACTTCTAGAATGGCATGCGTATTTTCAGGTTCATTCTTAATGTATGAATTTATAATTTCATAATCTCTAGGAGATCTACCATAAAAAAGATACACAAATAATGTCCAGGGACTACCTGAAAAACCTATTAGCGGAACATCTATTTCATTTTTTATTAATTGTGTGGCCTCAAATACATAATTTAATTTTTCTAAGAAATTAGATTCATTTAATTTAAGTTTTGAATTATTTTTTATTGAATCAGCAAATATTGGCCCTTGGCCTTTTATAAATTTAATATCTACACCCATTGCTTCTGGAATTGTCAAAATATCGGTAAATGTTATGGCAGCATCTAATGGAAACCTTCTTAAGGGTTGTAAAGTTAACTCTTTACAAATCTCTGGCTTTTTTATCATTTCAAAAAAATCAGGAAATTTTGTTCTGACTTCCATGTATTCAGGCAAATATCTGCCTGCTTGGCGCAATAACCATACCGGTACATTTAATGCTTCATTTTCTTGACGCAACGCTTGCAGGTAGTAACTATTTTTCAAAATTTTCTATAAAGTGTTTAATAAAATTAACTAGTCTTTCTTCATTCGTTTCTTCAAGAATATATGGCGAACCAATATCTTTCAATAAAACAAGGTTGATTGTATTTGTATTCTTTTTATCACTTTTCATTGATTGAAAAATTTCATCTGCAGGAAGTTCTATATCTGAGAAATCAAAATTAAAACTTTTTAAAAGGTTCATGGATTTATGATGAGAATCAAAATTAATTGATTCAATATGTTTTGCATAATCTAATGCCATCATCATCCCTATTACCACTGCATGTCCATGTAGTATTGGTTTATTTAGGTTTGCAGATTCAATTCCATGAGCAAAAGTATGGCCAAAATTCAAAAACTTTCTTTTGCCTGTTTCAGTAAAATCTTCTAAAACAATATCAACCTTAATCTCAATGGATTCCTGAATCATCTCTAGCAAGGTTTCTGTATGTCTGCTATTTATTTTTTCATGTCTTTTAATCAATTTATCAGTAGCATTGACTGAAGTAATTAAGGCATGTTTTAGAACCTCAGCTAATCCATTTAAAAACTCTTGTTCATCCAAAGTTTGTAAAAATTTTGGACAAATTATAATTTTTGATGGATTGTAGAATGTACCAATAAAGTTCTTTATTTTTTTATAGTTAATAGCAGTTTTGCCACCAATTGAAGCATCAACTTGAGCAAGTAAAGAAGTAGGTATCTGTATGTAATCTAAACCCCTCATATAAGTTGAAGATACGAAACCTGCTAAATCTGTTAAAGCACCGCCACCAAGACCAACAATAAGATCGTTTCTTCTTAAAGATTTAGAACTAAGAAAATTTATTATTTTATTGTATGACTCGATATTCTTTTCTTCTTCAGGATTTGAAATCTCATAGATTATAAAATTTTTACTTTCTATCTGTTTTCTTAATGAATCATGCTTGTCTAGAACTTTTTTATCAGCTATTACACAGCAATTAATATCTGTTGATACAGAATCAAATAAATTACCTATATTTTCACAATAAATTAAAGATACTTCTTCTTGTTCTCTTTTAAATAATATTTTTTTCATTATTCACTATCTCAATAGCTAAATCTTCTGTTGATTTTTTATCTACATTGATTATCTTAGTTGCACTTTCAATATACAGATTTCGCCTTTTTTCATATAAGTCTTTAAATTGTGTAATATTCATTCCCTTTAATATAGGCCTATCATTTTCTCTTCTCAATGCGCGCTCATACATGTCTTCTATATTGGCTTCTAAAAAATAAGTTTTATTTTTCTTAAGAATTGTGCGATTCACGTTTGATATGACTATTCCTCCTCCAGTAGATACAATAAGTCCAGATAGTTTATCAAGCTCTCCAAGAAGTTTTTCTTCCTCTTTTCTGAATAAATCTTCACCATACTCAAGAAAAATATCCTTAATAGATAAGTTGAAACTCTTTTCAATTTCTTTATCTAAATCATAAAATGTATTGTTAAGGTATTTTGACAAGGATTGACCAACAGAGGATTTTCCAGACCCCATCATACCTATTAAAAAAATATTCATTTGTACAAAAAATTTGAAAGTGAATAATAATATATAAATTATGTCTATTCTAAGATTATTCCTACTTTTACTGCAGTTTGTATTTTTATTTGTAGGAGTAATATATTTTATTTTTTCTCGAGATCTTCCAAAGATAGAAACTATTACAGAAATCAAATTAACAAATCCTATGAGAATATATGCTTCTGAAGGCGAGCTTATAGGTTTATTTGGTACCGAAAAAAGAGAAATAGTTAGATTTCATGAAATTCCGGTAAATTTAAAAAATGCAATCATAGCTGCTGAAGATGGTGATTTTTTTGACCATTCTGGTGTAGAAATAACAAGCTTAGTTAGAGCTCTTTATGGTGAAATTTCTGGTAAATCTCTTGGAGGAGGAGGAACTATTACTATGCAAGTAGTAAGAAATTATGTTTTATCTTTTGAAAGAACATACGAAAGAAAGCTTAAAGAGATATTTTTAGCATGGAAGCTAGAGGATTATCTAAGTAAAGAGCAAATTTTCGAACTTTATTTTAATAAGGCATTTTTAGGCAATAGAAACTATGGTTTTGCTGCAGCATATCAATATTATTTTGGGAAAGATTTTAATGAAGCAACTATTTCTGAATCAGCTTTATTAGCAGGGATTCTACAAAGACCATCTAGAGTAAATCCAGTTAGAAATCCAGCAGCATCAAAAGCTAGAAGAGATGTAATTTTGCAAAGAATGTTAAATAGAAATTTAATAACTCAAAGTGAATTTGAAGAGGCAAAAGCAGAAATAGTCACTAGCAATAATTTTGGGCCAGAAATAACTGTCGAAGCAGAATATATTGCAGAAAGAGTTCGAGCTGAAATAATAAATAAATTTGGTCCAACAGCTTATGAAGACGGATTAAATGTCTACACCACAATTGATTCATATATGCAGAATAACGCCGTTAAATCATTAAGAAAAAATTTATATAGCTATGACAAAAAATATGGTTGGAGGAATGAAGAAGTATATAAGGATTTCAATTTTTCAATTTTGAAAAGTGCTGTTCAGGATGAGGGTATATTCATATTGCCATCAAACATAAATTATGAAGAAGCAAAAGAAAACAATCTTGTAAAATTACAAAATTTATTAGATTCAAAAACAAAACCTGATGGACTAATTCCAAGTTTAGTAATAAATATCAATGATAATTCAGTGGAGACCATAGATGTAAAACTAAAATTAAATAGAGTTGAATGGAGAGATAGCTATTATTCTTGGGCAAGACAAAACAATCTAGATGGAAGTTTGTCTTCATCTCCTGAAAAATTCTCTGACTTTATAGAAATTGGAAGTTTAGTTTATATTGATGATAAAAATGAAATATTGCAGATATCGCAAGTTCCAGAAGTAGAAGGAGCATTTGTAGCCATAGATGGACTTCAGGGGACTTTGAAAGCTTATGTTGGTGGATTTGATTTTGAAAAATCTAAATTTGATAGAGCTGGAGATTCAAAGCTTCTACCAGGCTCAAGTATTAAGCCTTTTATATATGCTTGTGCTTTTGAAAATGAATTGAATCCATCATCAATTTTTATTGATGGGCCAATTATTTTTGAAGATAGTAAGTTAGAAGGAGTCTGGAGACCTAGAAATAATTCGGGAGAGTTTTTAGGGCCAATAAGATTAAGAGAAGCACTAAAACAGTCACTTAATATAGTTTCAATTAAAATAGTGCAATCGCTTGGTTTAGAAAAAGTTCTAGATTGTTTTAAAAAATATAATTTTGATGAGCAAATGCTAACCAATGATTTATCTATAGCTCTTGGAACAGGAACCATAAACCCCTATAAGTCAGCTGAAAATTATTCAATGCTAATTAATCAAGGACAGAAAAATAAAATTTTTTATCTTGATAGAGTTGAAGATATTGATGGAAATATAATCTTTGATCCTGAAAAAAAATATGCCAAAAAGATCAACGACTTTAATGAAATAAGTTTTCCTTGGCTAAGTGCAGAAAAATTAGATTACTTAGATATACCTATGATTAGAACTGAAGAAAAAAAACCAGTTATTTCAATTGATTCAAGAGTAGCTTTTATGATCTCAGACATTCTAAATGAAGCATTGATACAGAATGTGAAGAGAAGGGGACTTAATATGACTATTGAAAACATGGGAGGCAAGACTGGAACAACAAATGATGCAACTAGCACCTGGTTTTCAGGCTATGCATCACATATTGTTGCCTCAGCATGGGTAGGAAAAGATGATGGATCATCTCTTGGCGACAATGAATTTGGGAGTACTAATGCATTACCAATGTGGTTAGATTTCATGAGTTATTCAAAAAATAAACTTTCAGATTACTCAGTTGAAGTTCCAGAGGGTATTGCTGCAATAAGGATAGATAAAAATACTGGCAAAGTTACACAATCATTTGAAAATAGTATTTTTGAATATTTTTTAGAAGAAAATGTTAATGAAATACTGGCTTCAGATGCCTCAGATTCAGGCATAAAAGAAATATTAGATTAATCATAATCAAGCTGTATATCAGGGAATATTCTCAAAAAATTACTTTCGAATAGATCTTTAATTTGTTTGAGATTATCTTCGGTATCTCCTTCAAATCTGAATACTAGTTTTGAGCTTGTATTAGATGCTCTCATCAAAGCCCAAGAATTACCAATACTTATTCTCACCCCGTCAATTGTATTAATATCTGCATTTGGAAACTTCATTTGTGATTTAAATTTTTCTATTAAATTAAATTTTTCTTCTTCCTTGATATTTAAATTTAATTCAGGAGTTGCATACATAGAAGGAATTCTATTCACTAATTCAGAAGTACTAATATTTGATTCAGAAACAATCTTAGTTAGAATTGCCGCCGAATAAATAGCATCATCAAAACCATACCAATCATAATTTATAAATATATGTCCTGACATTTCACCACCCATAACGGCATTTGTTTCTCTTATTCTTTTTTTAATATTGAAGTGGCCAGTTTTTTCCATTATTGGTTTTCCTCCAAACTTCTTTATTAAAAGGGGTAATTGATTAGAACATTTAACATCAAAAACAATTGGACCTTTTGTTTGGTTTAAATAAAACTCTGCCATAAGCATTATTATTTTGTCAGCAATAACCGATTTACCTTCATTAGTTATTAAACCTACCCTATCGCCATCACCATCAAACGCAAAACCTATATCAGCATTTGTAGATATCATTTTATTCTTTATATCTACAAGATTATTTTCTTTACTTGGATCTGGATGATGATTTGGAAAATTGCCATCAGGATCTTTATTTATTGATATTACTTCATGACCAAGGGCAGTAAACATGCTATGAGCTAAAATTCCTGCAGCTCCATTACCAGCATCTAATATAACCTTCATTCTATTATTAAGCTTTATTTTGCTTATTACCTCTTCTATGTATTTTTTTTGAAGGTCTAAATCTTCGACCATTTCTGATTCAATTTTTGGTATTTCATTTAAACTCTCTACTGAGTCTTTGATTTCATTCCCAGAGATAGCATTATCATTTATTACCATTTTGAGACCATTATCATCTTTGGGGTTGTGACTGCCAGTAATCATTATTCCATTTGGGGAGTCTCCAACTTTAGTTGCATAATAGACCAAAGGTGTGGGAACTAAACCCAAATTAAGCACTTTTATTCCTGCAGCATTGATCCCTTTAATAAGATTGTTTTTTATTTGTTCGCAAGACAATCTACTGTCATAACCTATATAAATAGAATTAGAATTATTTTTTTTAACCTTTAAGCCAAGTGCATAGCCTATTTTTTGAATAGTTGAGCTATCAAAATCTTTTTCAGCATTACCTCTTATATCGTAGGCTCTAAATATGTTGGTATTCATTGTTTCAAATAAATTAGCAATTAAATTATACTACTCAATATGTCTAATACTTATTGGTTAAACGGAAAATATATTAATAAAGAGGATGCGTATCTAAGCCCTCTAACACATACGCTACATTATGGTTTAGGTGCATTTGAGGGAGTTAGATCCTATGGATCCACCGATGGTGACAATGTAAATATCTTTAGACTAAAAGAGCATACTGAACGTCTTTTTGAATCAGCTAAAATAATAAATGTATCTATTAATCACACTGTAGATGAAGTTATGGAAGCTCAAATAGGTGTAATTTCTAAATCAGATCTAAAAGATGCATATATTAGACCTCTTCTTTATTTGAATGATGAACGTTTAGGCCTCGATATTGTAGGAATGAGTTCGCATTTAATGATCTCTTGCTGGGATTGGCCAACTTATTTTGGAGCTGAGTCAATAGAACAAGGAATAGATGTAATGATTTCATCTTTTACACGACAATTTCCAAATAGCCTAATGACAAAATCAAAAATTACAGGCGGGTATGTAAATGGAGTAATGGCACATGATCAAGCTAAAAATAATGGCTATCAAGAAGCAATACTATTAGATACTAATGGGTTTGTTGCTGAAGGTAGTGGGCAAAATATATTTATTGTTAAAAATGGAAATCTATTAACACCTGAACTGACATGTTGCTTGAATGGTATAACCAGAAGATCTGTTATACAGATTGCAAAAGATAAGGGTATAGAGGTGCAAGAAAGACAGATCACCAGAGATGAACTTTATACGGCAGATGAAATATTCTTTTCTGGAACAGCAGTTGAAATAACCCCAATCAGATCTGTTGATAAAGTTGTAATTGGCCAGGGCAAACGAGGAGAAATAACTAAAATTATACAAGAAACATATTTAGGAATAGCAAGAGGAGAAATAAAAGAATACGATCATTGGTTGTCTAGAGTTTAATGTCTAAACTCAAAATTGCTTTTTTAAGTTATCGAAGTGATCGATTTTCTGGGGGTCAGGGAATTTATCTAAAAAATTTGTGTGAAGCCTTGGTTAAACGCAACCATGATATAACAATTTTTTCAGGAGAACCTTTACCTGATGTTCCCCAGAACATAAGGCTTATAAAAGTAGATACACCTGGTTATTTTGAAACCTTTTCCTTTAAAGAGAGATTTAAGATCTTCAAGGAAAAAAATAAAACCAGAATGGAATATTTTGATTTCCTTAAAACATCTACAGGAATATTTACTGAGCCTATCTTTTTTGGAGAGAGATTAGTATTAAATGAAGTGTTTATTAAAGAAGCTCATACCTTCGATATATTTCATGACAATCAATCACTAAGTAATTATCCTAAAGTTATTAATAAGAGGCTCGTAACTACTTTACATCATCCAATACATGTAGACAGAGATATTGATTTAGACAATGAAAAGGATTTTTTTGTAAGATTAGCTATACGACGTTGGTACTCATTTCTTAGTTTTCAAAAAAGAAATATAAAAAATATAAAAGCAGTAATTTCTCCATCAAAGTCATCTAAATTAGATATTCAAAAGTATTTTGATTGCCCTGAAGAAAAGATAGAAGTTATTTGGAATGGTATTGATTTAAGTGATCATAAATTTAATACAAAGGAAACGTTCACTAATAATTTAGTAACAATAATTAGTTCCGATGTCCCGATGAAAAATCTTAAAACCATAATAAAAGCCATAGCTTTAGTAAAACATGATGTGCCTAATATTAAATTGACAATAATTGGAGACTTAAGAGAAGAAAATAAACAAATAATTAAAAATTTAGATTTAGATAAAAATATAGAATTTAAAAATAAACTTTCCAGATTAAAATTAATAGAAACATTAAATAATTCTGATATTGGAATCTCAGGATCCTTGTATGAAGGTTTCGGTTTTCCTCTTGTAGAAATGATATCAACTGGATTGCCTGTAATAACTTCTAATAAAGGTTCGCTACCTGAATTATCAGGTGATGCTGGTTTAATATTTGAAGCAACTAGCTCTTCTGATCTTGCAGAAAAGATAAAAAAACTTATTAATCAAAATGATCTTAGACAGAAATTAATTAATAATGCTAGAAATAGAAGAGATGATTTTTTTGGTTGGGACGAGTATGCTAAAAGGCTTGAAATCGTATACCAAAAAATAATTTGTGGAAACATTTAACTTTAACTTACTTAACCTAAAGAAAATAAAAAAAGTTATTGACGTTGGTTGCGGTAATGGCAGACATCTTAAATCATTAGGTTTTAAACTAACAGATTCTGAAATTATAGGTATTGATCAATCTGCACCAGAAATTACAAAACTTAATAAAGAATTTAATGAAAGTGTTTGTAAAAACGGTAATGCTTACAAATTTATAACAGGTGACATAAGGGAGATGGATGTGCCTGATAATTCTCAAGATTTGGTGGTTTGTTCTGAAGTCTTAGAGCATGTGCCTAATTTTGAAGCTGTATTAGAAGAATGTTATAGAATTCTCAAACCCGGTTCTGTTATGTTAATAAGTGTACCTTCTTACTTTCCAGAAAGTCTTTGTTGGAAGTATTCTAAAAAATACATGCAAACTCCTGGAGGTCATATAAGGATATTCAAGAAAAATTTTCTTAAAGAAAGGTTCAAAGCATTGAATCTAAAATTATTTAAACATCATAGAGAGCATGCTCTTCATTCAATATATTGGATTATAAGAGCTAGAAATAATATGGAAGAAAATAATTTTTTGAAGTCATTTCACAACCTTTTGGTTAGACAAATGTTTGGTCAGGCAAAATTTTCTTTTGCTTTAGAAAAGTTATTAAATCCATTTTTTGGGAAATCTGAGTGCTTCTATCTTAGAAAATGAATAAAAAAGATTTAGAGAGTGCAAAAGATTGGATTATTTCTAATCAAAATTCAGATGGTGCAATATTTTGGGATGAAAAAGGTAAGTGTGATGCATGGGATCATTCTGAATGTCTAATTGCTCTGGCAATTTTCGAGGAATGGGAAATTTTTGATAAAGGGGTAGATTGGATCCTTAATAACATTAATAGTGATGGCCACATTTATTCAGAATTTAACTTTAATAAACCATCGAGAGATTTTTTTGAAGCACATCATGCTGCTTATATTTTTTTACCTCTATTACAAAGATATTTGATTGATGGAAAAAAAGAGTATTTAAAAAAAATATCCAATGAATTAAAAAAAATATATATAGGAATGAAATCATTTAAAGATAATGATGGATATTTCTATTGGGCAAAAAGTTCTAAGGGCTATTCTGATAATTCTTTAATAACTGCTACATGCTCAGTTGAGCTCTCTAGAAGAGCATATAAATATATTTCTGAAGTTATAGGCGATAGTTTTTCTGATAATGATGATTTTCTTAATAGGGAGATGCTAACTTCAAAAAAATTCAACAGAGATGGTATTGATAGATCGCGATTTTCTATGGATTGTTATTATCCATTACTCTGTGGGTATGGAAGTGAATCAGATGTTACAAAATTGCTTAAAGATTTTTATGTTGAAGATCTTGGAATTAAATGTGTTATTGAAGAACCTTGGGTAACTTTAGCAGAATCATCAGAAGCTGTTATTGCTTTAATAAAGTCAGGAGAAGTAGAAGCGGCTCACAAAATATTTTCGGACATAATTAAATTTAAAAACAAAGATGGGATCTTTCCTACGGGATATCAGTATAAGTTAGATATACTTTGGCCAGAGGAGAACTCAACATGGACTAATGCTGCAGTAATTATGGCTGCAGATTGTCTTTTTGATCTTACAGGAAAAGACAAAGCAATATTAATTTGATTTTTCTAAGATAACTAAACTCTTAACTCTTTCAACAAGTTTAAAACCCTCGCTGAGTGATCTTAGGTAGATTTCTTTTGGAGCTTGTCCACCTTCTGATTCTGAATCATATATATCATGAATTGCAAGAATGCCGCCTTCTCTAATCTTATTTTTCCAACATTCATAGTCATTTCTTGCTGAACTAAAGGTATGACTGCCATCTATAAAAATCATATTAATATTATTTTCTACAATTTTAGATGCCGACTCAGAATCCATAACTAAAGGCTTTATAAATTCTTCTAGGTTATGGGTGGCAATATTTTTAAGAAAGAATGGAAGTGTATCTACCCTTTCTTGTTTGTGATCATAGATTTCTTCGTCAAAATATTCTTGGCCCAATTGCTGCTCTTCTGAGCCCCTATGATGATCTATAGAATAAAGGTAAGAATTATTTTCTTTACATGCTTGACCTAAATAACAAGCAGATTTACCGCAATATGATCCAATTTCTACAGCAATACCTTGCACACAAAATTTTTTACAATATATATAGAGAGCTTCACCTTCTTTATGGTCTAAGAATCCTTTGATTGTTTTAAAATTTTCAATCATATATCTCTGGACTCTGTGATTTAAATCTTCTGTGATGCCAAAGGTACTGTTCTGGTGCGTCTAGTATGCTTTTTTCTATTTTATTATTAATTTTATCTGCAAAGATTTGACCAGTTTCTGCATAATCGCTTACATCAGTAAAGACAAATTTATAAGTCTTTCCATTTCGAATAGAATCTACATATATTAATTTGCAGTCTGTAATTTTCTTTATTCTGAAAGGTGCAGTTGTTGTTAAGCATTTTTGGTTAAAAAATTTTGATACAACTGAACTTTTATTCCTATAATCTTGATCTGGACCATAAAGAATAGTTTTGCCTTGATTAAGTAGTTCAATACAATCCTTTACATTAGAGTTTGGAATCAAACCTTTCATTCCTTTTAGCCTTCCTCTTTGCTGTAATTTTTGAATCAAAGGACTATTATTGGGGCGCTCCATTCCATAGATTTCAAATCTTTCACTTAAGAGACGAGCGGATAATTCAAGAAAAATGTTATGCCTAAATAACAAAAGAACACCTATTTTTTGATCTTGTGCTGATTGGACAAGATTAGAATTCATAAAATTTACATCAATCTTTTTTATTCTTTCATTAACATTCCAAGCAAAATTATTTTCATATAACGCTAAATGAGTTTCTTGCCAAATTTTTTCGATTAAATTATTTCGCCATTCGTCATTTTTTTCTTTAAAACAATGATTTATGTTTGCTTCAACAATTTTTTTTCTCCTTTTCATTAATCGACCTAAAACCTTCCATAAAATAGAATTTCTTGTAAATAGTGATCGCGGAAGCAAGCTTATAAACTTAGTAAAAGTGATAATCAACGTAAGAATGATATTATTCATGTAATGCATATTGTATATAACTTCATTTACTTTTTATTCTTGCCCATACTCATTATTAGGGATTTATTTATTTTACAGAACAATAAGCTTAGAACTGTTTTTCAGAAACTTGGTTTTTATTTAACAAGTTCAGAAGAATCAACTATCTGGTTGCATGGAGTGAGTTTAGGTGAAATCAAGATAATTTCACCATTAGCAAAAAAGCTTATTGCTAATGGAAATAAGGTTCTAATTAGCACCACAACAAATACCGGCAGAAGTGAAATAGATCAAAGTTTTGAAGAGTTAGACATAGAATCCATAACTTTTCCCTATGATTTAGGCTTTGCCCACAAAAAAATTATTCAAAAATATAAAGTTAAAAAAATAGTTTTATTCGAAAGCGAATTTTGGCCTAATTTATTAGGTTCAATATCTGAAGATATAAAAGTTCTGTCTTTGAATACTTCAATATCAGACAAAACATTCATGAGATTAAAATCCTTCAAGACTATCGCAAATAAAATGATTAAAAGAATTGATTTATTTTTAGCTCAGTCTCCAAACACAATTGATAGATTAAAATTTTTCGGTGCTAAGAACATACAGCTTCTAGGAAATATAAAGATTAATAAGGAAAACTATGAAGTTAACCAAAGCAAAAAAGAAAAATTCGCTTCAAATTTAAATAGTTCATCTACTTATGTGATTGTTCTTGGCAGTTCTCATGAACAAGAAGAAGATTTTGTTGTAAGAGCATGGAAACAGTTGCCTGACTCAAAGCTAATCATTGCTCCCAGACATCCAGAAAGGATTAATAATGTAAAAAAGAAATTCGGCTCCATCTCTAATGTAGAAATTTTTGATCAGGTTGGCGATTTATTTCATTTGTATGCTGTAGCTGATCTTGCTATTGTTGCTGGAAGTATAGTGTTTAACAAAGGCCATAATTTCATGGAGCCTGTATATGCTGATACACCATCAATTACAGGATCAAAATTAGACAATTACAAAGAACTTAAAAAGCAGTTATGTGATACAAAAATCTTTGAAACTTTTTCTACAGAACAAGATCTTAATTATTTAATAAATAAATACAAAGACAGTCATTATCGAACAAATAAATTAAATGAACAGAAAGAGGCTTTAGCTAAAATAGCTGGATCTTATGATTCTGTAATAACAGCTCTTAATGAACTTTAAATTTGATTGCCCAGCAATATTCTTGATTGGTCCAACAGCTAGTGGTAAAACAGATCAAGCTATTTCAATAGCAAAAAAGTTTCCAATGGAAATTATTAGCGTAGATAGTGCAATGGTATACAGAGGAATGGATATTGGAACTGCAAAACCATCAAAAGATGCAAGAAAATCAGTACCCCATCATTTAGTTGACATAATATCCCCTGAACAAAGCTTTGATCTAGGTTTATTTTTAAATGAAGCTGAAAAAGCTATTGAAGCTATTAGGAAAAAAAATAAATTTCCATTATTTGTTGGAGGTTCAATGTTATTTCATAAAACTCTTTTAGAAGGCATTCACGATTTTCCAAATGATGAAAATATACGAAAAAATATACAAAGTCTTAGGAAATTAAAGGGTTTTGACAGTCTAGTTGAAGAGTTAAAGAATTCTGATATTGAGACCTACAAGGCAATTGACATTAAAAATCCACGAAGATTAGAGAGAGCTTTAGAAATAATAAGAATTACTGGAAAAAAATTATCCCTATTAAAAACTGAACCAAAAACCATATTTTTCAATCAAAAAAAATGTTTGTTGTTGGGCTTAACTGAGAAAAAAAAGGTATTAGAAGATCTAGCCAAAAAAAGGCTTTTAAAAATGATAAATCATGGATTTATTGATGAACTTGAAAATTTAAAAAAGGAATATAAATTAAACTCTGAGCTTCAAAGTATGAATACAATAAATTACAAGCAATTTATGCCTTATATAGATGGAGATATTTCTCTGGAGAATTCAATTGATGATGCTTTGAATGCTACTAAACAATTAATTAAAACCCAGTTAAATTGGATGAAAAAATTTGAACTAAATTATTGTGCAAATACTGGAAATATAAATGATTCAGAGACTTTTTCTGATACAATAAAAACTTATCTAAGGAGCTTTATTAAATGAATTGGAATCCAAATGAAAATGATCCTTGGGGCAAAAAAAATAGTCCTCCGGATTTAGATGATGCTATTAAGCAATTAAGAAAAATGTTCACTTCAAAGGGTGGAGAAGGAAAAGGCCCAGGCTTTAAATTTAGCTTCAAATTTTTTACTTACTTATTCTTAGGCTTAATTTCTCTTTATATATTACTAGGAATAAGAATAGTTAATGAAGCAGATAGATTGGTTGTCCTTACGCTTGGAAAATATAATAGAGTTATAGGCCCAGGTTTAGTATTCCATTTTCCAATTGTGGAGGAAATTTATTCAGCAGAAAATATTTCCAAAATAAGATCTTTTGTATTACCAACCAATATGATTACTGAGGATGAAAACATTGTTGAAGTCGAGCTCAATGTTCAATATACAATTGATGATCTCACTAAATACGCTCTAAATGTAGAAGATCCTGAAATAACCATTAGACAAGCAACTGAAAGCGCACTAAGACATGTCATTGGAGAAAATAACATGAATGAACTTCTTACTACCGGTGCGGGTGCAATTAGTGCTGATATTTTGCTTAGATTAGAAGAATACTTAGCCATTTATGATGCTGGTATTTCAGTTCAACAGATAAACATTGAACAAAGACAACCACCAGGCCAAGTTATAGATTCTTTCAGGGATGTTGTTGCAGCTAGAGAGGATAGAGAAAAGCTAGTAAATGAAGCTGAAAAATATCGTAATGAAATAGAAGCTTCGGCAAGGGCAGAGAAACAAAAGCTCATTGAAGAAGCAGAAGCATATAAAGCAAAAGTTATTGCAGTGGCGGAAGGTGAAGCAGATAGATTTTTAGCACTTCTTGTTGAATACAAAAAAGCTCCTGATGTTACTAGAAAGAGAATATATTTGGATTCTGTTGAAAGTGTTTTAACTTCGAGCACTAAGGTAATGATAGATGTAGAAGGAGGAAATAATCTTCTAGTCTTTCCTTTTGACGAGCTAATGAAAAAGGGGGAAGATAATGAATAAAAATACGGTCATTACAATTCTAGTTCTTTTGGTGATTACACTAATTTTTCAATCAGTTGTAGTTGTAAGAGAGACTGAGAAAGCAATTTTACTTAAGCTTGGAGCATTTGAAAGAACTTTAGATCCAGGGCTTAACTTTAAGGTTCCATTTGTTGATAGTGTAGTTAAGTTCGAAGGAAGACTTAGAACACTAGATACACCTCCAGATAGAGTACTTACAGAAGAGGAAAAACCTTTAGAAGTAGATTCATTTGTTAAATACAAAATTATTGATGCAGAAACCTACTATACTTCTACTAATGGTGGTCAAGAAACCGTTGCTGAGGGCACTTTGCAAAGTAGGGTAAGAGATAATCTCAGAGATGAATTCGGAAAAAGAACATTGGTGGAAGTTGTATCCGGCGACAGGGATGGCCTTATGTTAGAGTTAAAAAAATCCTTAGGAAAGGATGCAAATGAGTTAGGTGTAGAAATAATCGATTTTAGGGTGAAAAGAATAGATTATGAAACCGAAATTAGACCTGCAATTTATGAAAGAATGAGATCTGAAAGAAATGCAGAAGCTGCAGATTTAAGAGCTAAAGGTAGTGAGAGAGCTACTGTTATTAGAGCAGAGGCAGAAAGAAAAAGAACTGAAGATGTAGCTGAAGGAACAAGAGAATCAGAAAAAATTAGAGGTGAGGGCGATGCGATAGCAGCAGCAACTTATGCTGAAGCGTATAGTGAAGATCCTGAGTTTTATGATTTTACGAGAAGCCTTAAATTGATAAGAAATTCTTTTAATGACGAGGGTGATATTCTATTAATTGATCCAGATAGTGATTATTTAAAATATCTTAATAAGTCAGAAAAACGTTAATCAATGAAGAAATCCCTTATCCTTGTAGGAACTCAATGGGGGGACGAGGGTAAAGGAAAGATAGTTGACTATTTTTCAAAAAAATTCGATGCCGTATGTCGTTTCCAAGGCGGACATAATGCAGGACATACTATTTATAAAGAAGAAGAAAAATTTGTTTTGCATTTAATCCCCTCCGGTGTATTTTACGATCATGTCTCATGCTTTATTGGGCAGGGAGTAATACTTTCTCTAGATTCATTATTAGAAGAAATAGAACAATTAGAATCAAAAGGCGTAGAACTAGAAGGAAAATTACGTATCAGTCGTTATTGCAGTTTGCTTCTACCAATACATGCAAAAATTGATCAGCTAAGAGAAGATAAAAAAAATGCAATAGGCACAACTCGAAGAGGTATTGGTCCAGCTTATGAAGATAAGACTGCCAGAAGAAGTATCAAAGCTTTCGATCTAGAAGATAATGAATTACTTGAAGAAAAATTAAAGAATTTAGTTGATTATTATAATTTTCAGATAGAAACAATTCATGAGTCTGAATGTTTTGTTTATGAGGAAGTATTGGATAACCTCAAAAAATCATATCAGAAAGCATCAAAATACTTTGGTGATGTTACAGATTCATTGGAAGAAATTTATGAAGGTGGAGGTAATATACTTTATGAAGGAGCTCAAGGGACTTTACTTGATGTTGATTATGGGACTTACCCATATGTTACTTCATCAAATACACTAGCTACATCAGTTGGTGTAGGTTCTGGATTTCCAAAAAGTATATATTCTGATGTTTTAGGAGTTACAAAGGCTTACACTACAAGAGTTGGCTCCGGACCGTTTCCCACAGAACTTTTTTGTGAAGAAGGTAAAAGGTTAGCAGAGTTGGGGCATGAATTTGGAGCAACTACAGGAAGACCAAGAAGATGTGGATGGCTTGATCTTGTTGCCTTAAAGTATTCAGCTAAATTAAATAATTTAACTGAACTTTGTATTACCAAGTTAGATGTATTAGATAGTTTTGAAACCATTAAGGTTTGCCATAGCTATAAAGTTGATGGACTCGATACTCCATTTAAATCTAGACTGCTACATAAAGTCGAACCCGTGTATGAAAATTTTAAGGGGTGGAAAGATTCATTAAATAACTGTCAAGATTTTAATAATTTACCAGAAGAGACTAAAACCTTTATAAGCTATATTGAAGATTATGTTGGTGTGAAGGTAACTTTAATATCAAATGGTCCTAATAGATCTGACTTAATCCATAGATAATTCTTTAGCTCTTTTAATACCAGCATCAACTGCACCAGAGAATATTTCACTAAATTTTTCTTTATACAAGAATTTCAATCCAGCTTCAGTTGTTCCTCCCTTGGAGGCAACACTTTCAATCAAATCATCAAGATTTTCTCCATTTTTTATTGAAGTAATTAGACTTGATAGAAAAACAATTGATACAAGTCGTTTAGTGTCTTTATCTTGAACTAAAGTATCCATTCTTCTTTCAAATTCATTCAATAATTCATAAAAAAATGCAGGACCACTCCCTATCAGAACAGTATGAAGGTCAATTTGATCTTCATTTTCCACTTCATATGCTTCACCTAAGAATTTAAATACTCGCAATACTTCTGAGTTATCAGAATGAGAAAAAATAGCTGTAATCCCTAAATTATCTTTAGCGCCGACATTTGGCATAGCTCTAAATATTTTATCTGTTGATAAAGAGTTTTTTAAACTTTCATATTTAATGCCTGCAGCTACACTCACTATGTTATGGTTTTTGTTAATTAATTTAGATAATTCTTTGCACAATGTTGGCATATCTTGTGGCTTAACACATAAAAAAATAATATCTGCATTTTTGCAACATTCATTTAATGAAACGGGAGTGCAATTATTCTTTTTCAACCAATCTAAACTACTTGGCATTTTATCGTAGCCGATAATTTTATAGTCGGAATCTCTTTTTAGTCCTGTAATTAGAGATCTGGCAATGTGACCACAACCAATAAAACCTAGTGTTTTCATTAATTAGATTCTAATATTTTTTCTAAGGTTGCGTTAATGAATTTATAAGAGTTATCTGCTCCAAATTTTTTACTTAATCTTACCGCTTCATCAATGAGAATATTTTTATGTGTATTTTCTAGTTCATTTTCTGCCAAGCTTAGTAAAAGTATATTTTCCTCCATCGTTTCAATGTTTTTTATTCCAAATAATTCTAATTCCGCAGATCTATGCACTGAATCTTTCAATCTTTTAAAATTATTAGTTATATGAGTAAATATATTTCTAAAGAAAATATAATCTACCTTAGTCTTAGTGAAGTCTTTTCGAAATGACTCTTCAATTGTTTTTGCATCATTATGTCCAAATGAATATTGATACAAAGCCTGAACTAAAAGTTCTCTCGCATTCACTTTTTCTTTATGCTTGCTTAGATTCTTCATGATAAAAAATAAAAAGTATCCTATTTTTTAGACAGCTCAGACACTTCATCAGCAAAGTCTTTTATATCCTGGAAATCTTCATATACAGATGCATATCGAACATATGCAACTTGATCTAATTCCTTTAATTGGCCCATTACTTGTTTACCTAATATTTGAGATGGCACTTCTCTTTCACCAATTTTTCTAATGTAATCTTTTATATTTTGTATAGCGTTTTCAATTTGTTCCGATGAAACTGGTCTTTTTTCTAGAGCTACATTAAGAGATGCTATCAATTTTCCTTCATCGAATGGTTCTCTTCTTTCATTTGATTTTACGATCTTTGGCATAACTAACTCAGCTTCTTCATAAGTTGAAAATCTTTCACCACAATGAGTGCATTCTCTTCTTCGTTTTATTTGTGAGCCACCAGCAACTAATCTAGAATCAACTACTTTAGTTTCTTCATTGGAACAAAATGGACAAAACATTAGCTATAAACTGGAAAATTATTGCAAAGTTCCTTCACCTCATTTTTGATTTTATCAAGATAGGCTTGATCATTTCTATTCTCAATAGCATCACAAATTAAATCTACTACAGCTTGAGCTTCTGTTTCTTTGAATCCTCTTGTTGTTATTGCTGGAGTGCCAATTCTTATTCCTGAGGTCACAAAAGGAGATTCTGGATCATTAGGAATGGAGTTTTTATTTACAGTTATATTAACTGTACCTAAAAGTTCTTCAGCCTCCTTTCCATTTACTTCTTTATTTTGTAAATCCAGTAGTAATAGATGATTTTCTGTCATTGGATGCACTAAATCATACCCTCTATCCCCAAATTTTTTGCACATGATTTGCGCATTCTTGATTATTTGTTTTGAGTAATCTTTAAAATCAGCAGTCATAGCTTCTTTAAAACATACAGCTTTAGCAGCTATAACATGCATTAAAGGCCCACCTTGTGAACCAGGGAATACCGCAAAATTTAATTTTTTCTGAAAATCTTCATCTTCATTAGAAAGTATAATGCCTGATCTAGGTCCTCTTAGTGATTTATGTGTTGTACTTGTAACTACATGTGCATGCTCTATCGGGCTTGGATACACTCCAGCAGCAATTAAACCTGAAACATGAGCCATATCTACCATTAAATATGCTCCTACACTATCTGCTATTTCTCTAAACTTTTGCCAATCAACAATACCCATATAGGCTGAAAAACCAGCTAATATAAGCTTAGGCTTATGTTTTAAGGCCAGGTTATTAACTGCTTCATAATCAATTTCGCCGGTTTCTGGATGTAATCCATATTGAATAGCATTAAAATTTCGACCGGAAAAATTTACTTTTGCTCCATGTGTTAAATGACCACCCTGATCTAATGCCATACCTAGAAATGTGTCTCCAGGTTCTAGTAACGCTAAAAAAACAGCTGCATTTGCTGAAGCACCTGAATGAGGTTGCACATTAGCGAATTTTGCTTTGAAAAGCTCTTTTGCTCTATCAATCGCAAGTGTTTCTGCACCATCAACATGCTCACACCCCCCGTAATACCTTTTTTTTGGGTATCCTTCAGCATATTTGTTAGTTAATACACTGCCTTGAGCTTCTAAAACTCTTTTGGAGGCATAATTTTCTGAAGCTATTAATTCTATATGCTCTTCTTGCCTAACTAATTCTCTGTCTAAGAATGTTGCAAGATCTGCATCATATTCTGAAATGCTCTGATTCTGTATTTTTTTAAATTCATTCATTATGGTTTTTTATGTTTAAATTTTGATTTCCTATTCGGAAAGCATGTTTTACATATTGAGCACTCGAGACCAAAGCAGCCTCTAGCTGGACAATACTTTCTAGCATACATAATAATTTGTATATGAAGCTTATTCCATTCTTTCTCTGGAAAAAGCTTCTTTAAATCATGTTCTGTTGTTTTTACGTTCTTTCCTGAGGAAAGTCCCCATCTTTGAGCACATCTGTGAATATGAGTATCAACTGGAAAAGCTGGCATATTAAATGCTTGAGACATTACCACAGATGCAGTTTTATGGCCTACACCCGGGAGTTTCTCTAGCTCTTCTAGACTTTCTGGTACCTTACCATCGTGTTCCTTAAAAAGAATTAGGGATAATTCTTTGATAGCTTTTGACTTTTTAGGCCCTAGACCACATGGCTTAATTATTTTATATATTTCTCTTTCTTCCAATAAGCCCATTTCTTTAGGGGTTTTAGCTTTTTTGAAGAGTATAGGAGTAACTAAATTTACCCTTTCATCAGTGCATTGTGCCGAAAGTAAAACTGCTATCAATAAGGTAAATGGGTCTGAATGTTCAAGAGGCACATCAGGATTTGGAAAATATTCATTCAATATTTCACTAATTTTTTCGGTTCTCTCGCTTTTTTTCAATGTCTCAAATGTTTGCTATAGGCGTCAATTGTTATATTATAGAGGGATTAATTTCTTATGGGAGAGAGATAT
>CEVN01159888.1_pt1 | contig 24864 bp, 18 predicted proteins | sample 427041 | NCBI WGS metagenome assembly CEVN01 (sample SAMEA2623463, study PRJEB7988) | marine metagenome | biome: marine biome (ENVO:00000447); feature: surface water layer (ENVO:00002042); material: "saline water (ENVO:00002010), including plankton (ENVO:xxxxxxxx)" | depth 5 m
AATTGCAAAAAAATAAAAGCCTCCATTGTTTTAATGGGGGCTTTTTTATTAATATATATACTGATACACACTTGTTTATTTTAGTTTAGTTTATTAATTTAATGAGAACGAATCTCATTAATATAAATAATAGGAGTATGTGAATAATGAAGAAAATTGGAATTTTTTGGGGAAGTAGTTCTGGCAACACAGAAATAGCTGTTGAGTTTATGGAAGAATATCTTCAGTCTGAAGGTTTTGAGGTAGATAGCTTTGATATTGGTGAAGTTGGTCCGGAAAAAATACTAGATTATGAAAATATAATTATTGGTTGCCCTACATGGAATATAGGCGAGCTTCAAGATGATTGGGATAGCATATATTTAACTTATAAAGACTTAGATTTTAGTGGTAAAACTGCTGCTTTTTTTGGCTGTGGTGATCAAATAGGGTATCCCGATAATTTTTTAGATGCAATTGGAATTCTTGGAAGAGCATTTATGGATAAAGGTGGCAAACTTATCGGAAAATGTTCAAAAGATGAGTACGAATTTAGAGACTCTATAGCACTAGAGGGAGATCTTTTACTTGGTTTGGGATTGGATTATGATTCTGAAGAAGATAAGTGTGAAGATCAGATGACTTCTTGGCTAGATAGTATAAAAGAAGATTTTTAATAAAATATTTCAAAATTTTATTCTTACTAATATTTAGTTGTTTCAAGTATTTAAAAAATATTTGAAATATATTTATCATATTAAGATAAAACTCACCGTTTATAATCTGGAGGAATAATGGCAAATTTAGGGTATTATCGTTTCCCAACGATAAATAAAAATCAGTTAGTTTTCGTATGTGAAGATGATTTATGGTCATATGATTTATCTGATAAAAAGCTTAATCGATTAACATCAAACTATGGCGCAGTATCCTCGCCTAAGATATCTCCGGATGGTAAAAATATTGCATTTGTTGGTTCTGATGATGGTGACCTTGAGGTTTATGTAATGCCTTCTATTGGAGGTCCAGCTAAAAGACTAACATACTTTGGTTCGATGGTAAAGGTTCTAGGATGGAAAAATAATAAAGAAATACTATTTTCAAGTAATTATGGTATGCCATTTCCTAGAATGAATGACATATATTCAGTTAATACAAAAGGAGAGTTTCCTAAATGTTTTTCTTTTGGAATGGGTAACGATATTGCATTTGGTAAAAAATCTACTATTTTAGGAAAAAATACAGCTGACCCTGCACGCTGGAAAAGGTATAAGGGTGGCACAGCTGGAGAAATTTGGATTGATATAAATGGTAAAGATGATTTTAAAAAGCTAATTAATCTTAAAGGTAATTTGGCTTGTCCACTATCTATAAATGGTAGAGTATTCTTTCTATCTGATCATGAGGGAATTGCAAATATTTATTCTTGTACAGAAAATGGAAGGTCTCTAAAGCAGCATACAGATCATAAGAATTATTATGCTCGTAATGCTTCAACAGATGGAAAGTCAATTGTATATCACTCAGGTGCAGATATTTGGAAATATGATATAAAATCTTCAAAAACTGTCAAAATTAATATTGATTTTAGAAGTCCTATGATTCAAAAAAGTCGTAAATATGTTAGTGCTCAGCATTATTTAGAAGATTATGCTCTAGATAGTCAAAATAGTATGATATCATTTACTACGCGAGGAAAGGCTTTCACTATGGGCAATTGGGATGGCCCTGTATTCCAATTAGGTGAAATGCAGGGAGTAAGATACCGTTTCCCTCGTTTTTTTAAAAATGATGAAAAAGTTTTTGTTTTTAGTGATAAAAATGGAGAAGATCGTGTAGAAATTCACCATTTTGATGGTTCGAAAAAAATAAAAGTACTAAGTAGGTTAAAGACAGGGAGACCTTATGAAGTTAAAATGTCTCCCAAAGAAGACAAGGTTTTAATTTTAAATCATAAGCATGAGCTTTTACTTATAGATTTGAAAAATGAAAAAGTGTCAAAAATTGATCAGAGTAAACATGCTCCTATACATGGCGTAGATTGGTCACCCGATGGAAAATATATAGCTTATGATTGTTCTCTAAATAGAAGGGCTTCTGCGATTAAAATCTATGATTTAAAAAAGAAAAAAGCTCATATTGTATCTGATCCGGTATTAAGTGATTTTCAGCCAGTCTTTGACCCCTCTGGAAAATATTTAGTATTTTTATCTGGCAGAGTCTTTAATCCTGTGTATGATAATCTGCAATTTGATTTAGGATTTCCATCAGGTGTTAAGCCGTACATATTAACTTTAAGTTCTGATACATTAAGTCCTCTTGTAAAAGAAGTTCAGAGAAAAAAAGAGGAAAAAAAGAGCAAAGGTAAGGATAATAAGAAGAAAGATGATTTAGTCGTTAAAATTGATTTTAAAGATATACAGAATAGAGTTATTTCGATACCTGTTCCAGAAAGAAGATATCATGATATAGGATTTAGTGAAAATAAAATATTTTACTCGTTTGGTCCAATTAAAGGCTCTTTGAGTCCAGGTTGGTATGATATTAACAGTAGTCCTCAAAATTCTCTAAAATATTTTGATTTAGTTGATTTAAAAGAAAATGATTTTTCATACGGGATATCCGATTTTATTCAATCTCAAGACAAAACAAAATTGTTAGTTGATTTTGGTAGTAGCGTTAGAGTATTGGATACAAAAATAGCACCAGGAAAAGATGTTTTATCAAACGATCAGTCCAATAATAAAAGTGGTATAATAAATTTTGATAGAGCTAAGGTCGAAATTATTCCAACATTTGAATGGAGGCAGATGTATGCAGAGTCTTGGAGATTACAAAGAGATTATTTTTGGGTTAAAAATATGTCAGGAATCAATTGGAAGAAAATATTTGCTCGATATGATAAATTAATAGATAGAGTGGGAACCAAGAGTGAATTTTCAGATTTAGCATGGGAAATGCAAGGAGAGCTTGGAACTTCTCATGCATATGAATTTGGTGGTGACTATAGACCAACAAGACCATATAGAATAGGACATTTAGGTGCAGATTTCAAGCTGCATAGTAAAGGTTATGAAATAACAAATATTGTAAAAGGTGATACTTGGACAGATTTTCTAAAACCGCCATTGCTAAGGCCAGGGTTAAAAATAAAAAAAGGAATGGTTATAACTCATATCGATGGGAAAAAACTATCTAAAACATATTCTCCAAATCATGCTTTGGTTAATAAGTCTTCAAGTGAAGTACTCGTCCAGATAGTCAATCCCAAAAATAATAAAACAGAATCTGTAAACGTTCAAACAATTATTAGTGATCAAGATTTAAGATATAGAGATTGGGTTGAAAAAAACAGAGAATACGTTCATAAAAAAACGAATAATAAAGTAGGATACATTCATATTCCTGATATGGGACCAGAAGGATTTGCTGAATTTCATCGCTACTTTCTTACTGAGCTTGATTACGATGGACTTGTGATTGATGTGCGTTTTAACGGAGGTGGGCATGTTTCTCCATTGCTGTTAAGTAAACTTGCAAGAAAGAGAATCGGATATGATTTAACTCGTTGGATGGGAGATGATCCATACCCAGGTGAGTCTGTAGCTGGACCAATGATTGCCCTAACCAATGAACATGCTGGTTCTGATGGTGATATCTTTAGCCATTCATTTAAGTTAATGGGATTAGGAAAATTAATAGGCCGAAGAACATGGGGTGGAGTTATCGGAATCTGGCCAAGAAATGCGCTTGTCGATGGTACATTGACAACCCAACCAGAGTTTTCTTTTTGGTTTAAGGATGTAGGCTGGAATGTTGAAAATTATGGAACAGATGTAGACCATGAGGTTAATAATTTGCCTAAAGAATATAAAAAGAATATTGATACTCAGCTTGATAAGGCTATTGAATTAATTCAAAAAGATGTTAAGAAAGCAAAACTAATTAAACCGGACTATAAAAATAAGCCCAATCTAAAGTTGCCTAATTAATTGTATTTAATTTTTGTTCCATTATCAAATGCAATCATAAGAATTTTTATTTTCGCACGAAGATTATTTGAGGATACAGGATTTATAATTTTATCATAGGTATCATTATTGTCAAATGTATCTTCCCAGTAGTAGTAGGAGTCCAAGCTATTTCTTTCTCCAGCTTTAATAATAATATTATCTTTAACGATAGATTCGTAAAGAACTTCATCAAAAGCATCAACTAGAGAAAATTTATATTGTAAAGCCACTATTTTTCTGTCAGCATTGTTTTGAAATTGAAAAAAACCTCTTACATGAGCATTAAATGGCTTTTCTTCTCTACCAAAATGCTTCTCATGTTTTTCAAATCGAGCATCAATAAACTCCACAAGATTGAATTTTGCATCCTCTGCCGGATTTTCAAATTTCCAAGAACCATTGTTGTGTAAAACGACTACTTTGCCATCTTCAGTTACAGCTTTGATTTCTGCAAATGAGAATGAAAATAAAAATGTAATTAAGGTTATTATATAATTGCTGTTCATATTTCTAAAATTTAGTAATTTTTTTTACATCAAAAAACAAAACTTACTTTATTTTATAAAACAATTAAAGTAAGTTTATATATCCAAAATGAAGGAATTTGGTGAGAATCCAAAACTGTCGCGCAACTGTATTTCTATTTTAGATAAGTCAGACACTTCATCGTTTCCTTGGTCTTCGCGATAAAGACTTTGTGAATCTTTTTTAATTTATCGCAACCACTAAACTTAGGGAGTTTAATTATGAAAAGAGTATTATTAGTAGTTGTGCTTATTATGGTAGGCTGTGATAGCAGTTCAACATCATCAAGCGAACCTGAAAATTCATCATGGGTCTTTGTTGCCAATGAAGGTGATTTTTTTGGTAATAACGGTTATGTAACGATGATTGATGAATTTGGTAATCAATTTGATTCTGAGGTTTTAGGCGATGTCGTTCAGGCTTTGGCAGTATATGAAAATAAGCTTATTGTTTCAGTCAACAATAGTCAAAAATTAATTGTTTTTGATATAACTGAGTCTGGAATTTCAAATCCTCAAGAAATTTTAACGGACGGTATGTCTCCAAGAGAATTAATTGTTATTGATGATAAATTGTATTTCGGGGCATGGGATCCTGATTATAATGTTTATCAGACAACCCCTGGGTTTTTAAAGGTTTTAAGCTTAGAAAGTTTTGAAATAGAATCAACTATTGATGTTGGCATTATGCCAGAAGGTTTGCTTTATAACTCCAATTACTTGTGGGTAGCAAACAGTGGAGAGTCAACAGTAAATAAAATTGATATTTATACTAATTCTATCGTTGAAACAATAGATGTTGGCAATGGTCCTCAAAATTTAGTTTCTAGCAATGGAGATATTTATATATCACGAAGATTTTATGATGACAACTGGAGTGAATTTCATGGTTCATCTAAAATTTCAGGAGACCAAGTCACTTCTTTAACCTACGGCAGTGGTGTTATTTGTGGAGGTTCTGTGTTAGACTTCAATGGCCAAGTTTACAGATCCTTTGAAGGAGGTATCGCCCCACTACAAGAAGATCTAAATTTAAATGAGTCAGCGCGAATTGGTTCTTATAATCAGGGGAATGTGTATCATGTTGAAATTATTGGTGATCACATTTGGTTTGGTTTAGCCGTATTAAATGATAGTGGATGGCTTGCAAGTGAGCCTGGGACTGTTAAAGTAATAGATTCAAATGGTTTAGAAATATCTTCATATGAAGTGGGAATTAATCCAGGTGACTTTGCAATATGGAATAAATAACTGTAAATTGGTATATGAAAAAAATATGTATTTTTCTGTTAATTATATTTCAATTTATTTTAGCTAATAATTTTAATTGGCTCATCGAGATTGATTGTGATGATGATTTAAATTTTTTTGAGATTCGGACATTAAATACATATAACCTAAGCAATTGTAATTCCGATAATAGTAAATGTGGGGAGTATATAAATTTAGAGTATTATTCCACTATTCATAATAATCTAAGTTATATAGGCAATTGTGAGTTAGAGGATAGGAAAATAGAGTATATACTGACCCCAATTAATATGAGTGATTCAGTTTATGATTTGACTCCTCACTTTACTATTGATATGAAAATTGATAACCGAACTGTTATTCAAGATTTACCAATATTCCCTAGTCCATTTTACGATAAAATTTTATGGGGACTAAAAGTCTCATCCATTCGATTCAATCCTAATTTGGGTAGCGTCGAAGTTATTGTTTCAGATGATGAGCACTACGATCAAAATAATAATATTAAAATAAAATCAGTTACTTCATGGTTGTGGAACTCTGAATATAAATCTGCATTTGATCCAAATTGGTCTGGAAAATGGAAGCCTTTATCTGAGTCGGATATATGGAGCATAGATAAAGCAAATTCTAAATAATGAATATTAAGACGTTTTTAATCTGGTTATTGCTTGTGTTTTTATGGAACTACGGATTTCCTAATGCGTCTCCTTTGTTTGATGTTGTTATGGCAATATTGCTATCCTTTTTATCTAGAATTTTAGAAGATTTTATAAAATGAAATTTTCTATAATTTTCTTATTATTATTATTTACATCTTGCCAGAAAGAAAATAGTCAGCCTATAGCTAAATTATCTGGTGAAAAATTATATATTGAAAAAAGTTGCATCACCTGTCATTCAATATCAGGTGCAAGAATGATTGGTCCTCCTCTAAACAATATATTTGGTCAAAGAGTATTTCATAATGATGGAACTAGTAGCATTGTAGATAAAGACTATTTGATTGAATCCATAAAATATCCCGAAGCAAAGATTTCAAAGGGTTACGATAATCAAATGAACTCATATATAGATTTATTGTCTAACGAGGAAATTGAAGCATTAGTTGAATATATTAAGAGTTTACGTTAAATATTCTGTAAAATAAAAAAGCCCTTCAACAAAGAGGGCTTTTTACTTAAGGAGGAGGTTTATGTGTTCTTTTGTATTGATACGACCCCCACTAAGTAAAGTTCCAGAGTTTTTTAAAATTATTTTGATTAATTATAGCTTAATAAATCGTTCAAAGTCTTCTTTTGAAAGTGGTTTGCTAAAAAAATATCCCTGAAATATAGAGCATTCTTTGGATTGAAAAAAATCAACTTCCTGTTGTGTTTCGACGCCTTCTGTGACAATTTTTAAATCTAGATTATTGGCTAGATTAATAATGGAATTAGATAGTATTTTTTTCTGGCTATCTTTTTGTATACCACGCACAAAAGATTTGTCAATTTTAATTGAATCAATAGGATAGTCGTAGAGGTAGCTTAGCGACGAGTACCCTGTTCCGAAATCATCAATTGATATTTTAATTCCTCTATCCTTAATCTTGTTAATCTGTGATATATTTTTATCTAAAAATGTATTTTCAGTAATTTCAATATTAAGACAGTCAGTTGAAATTTTAGTTTCATCTAAAGTTTTATCTATTAAATCAATAAGCTCTTTTCTTTGAAATTCTTTAGCTGATACATTTACAGATGCGATTAACTGCTCTTGTCTATTTTTATTCCATTTTTGAGTTTGTTTGCATGTTTCTTTCAACACGTATTCTCCAATTTCAAAAATATGATTATTCATTTCTGCTGTTGGGATAAATTGCGAAGGCATAATAATTCCTTTTTCAGGATGATTCCATCGAATTAAAGCTTCAAAGCCAATTATTTTTTTTGTTAATGAATTGATTTGAGGTTGATAATATATTTCCCACTGTTGCTCGCTTATTGCATGCTTTAGGCTTTGCTCAATTCCATAGTTTGTAATAATAACGTCTTTCATATATTCTTTGAAATACTCAACTTTATTCTTTCCCTTTTCTTTTGCTTGATGCATCGCAATATCTGCATCTCTACACAAATCATTTATATTGTTTCCATGTATAGGAGATATACTCACTCCAATACTTGCCGTTATTGAATAATTTTTTTGGTTAATAATTGTGGAACTAAACATTTTTTTGCTAATTTTTTTAACCTGTTTTTTTATGTCATTAATATCTAAACCATTTAGCACGACCATAAATTTATCTGCGCCCCAATAGAATACTTTAGTATTGTTATCTGCAGACTTTGATAGTTTATATGATATATTCTGAAGTAGTTTGTTTGCAACCTCTGGACCATGCGTATCATTAATTAACATAAAATCATCTAGGTCAATAAACAGGCAGGCAGTTAATTTATGCTCTTTAATAATTTTATTTCCATCCTTAAACAATGAACTTTTATTTGGCAGCTCCATAATAGGATCATAGTATATCATATGATGTAATTCTTTGATGTGTTGGAAGCGCTCAATACCGAGTGTCAATTGTTCGGATATAAATGACATCATTTTTAAATCATCCTTATCAAATATTATTTCTTTTCTATAGCTCTGGATTACAATAAGACCGATGATTGTTTTATTGTAATCTTTTAAGGGCACTCCCATCCATGAATCTGGTTTTGATCCTAAAATTTGTATGGCATTTTTATCTGCTAATTTTTGGTAATCATCCTTATTGAAAATCATACCCTTACCTTTATTAATAGTATAGTGCGTTAGGCCTTTCCCTTCTGAAAATTTCTCTTTCGGTGCTTGATCTCTAATATCATGGTAATAAGGATAGGTCAATAAATCTAAATCTTTATTAAGAAGTGCTATATAGAAATTTTTAACTTTAAAAAGTTCAGTGATAATTCCATGTAAATTTTTAAATAACTTATTCAAATCATGAGCATCATGGACGATTTTAGATATTTTATATAAGTTATTTTGAATATTTGAATTATTTTTGTTCATATCAAGACTGGAATTTGATTCTATTAGATTCTAGCAAAAAAAAATAATATTAAGTAATATTTTATTATTTCAATATGTAACTCTAATTAGTTAATTATGAAAATCAGCACATTATGTTATATAAAGCAGAATAATCAAACTTTAATGCTTCATCGTATTAAAAAAAAGAACGATATTCATAAAAATAAGTGGAATGGTCTAGGCGGAAAACTGGAGCGAGGAGAGTCACCTGAAGAATGCGTTAAGCGTGAAGTTTTTGAGGAGTCAGGCTTAATTATAGAATCTCCAAATCTTCACGGTGTTATTACTTTTCCTAAATTTGATGGAATTGATGATTGGATTGTTTTTGTTTACACCGCAAATAATTTTGAGGGAAATTTAATTGATTGTGATGAGGGTAAGCTAGATTGGGTTTCAGATGATCAATTACTAAAACTCAATCTATGGGAAGGTGATAAAATTTTCATTCCTTGGCTTACTCAAGATAAATTCTTCTCTGCTAAATTTATTTATGAGAAAAAGAAGCTTATTAATTATGATGTAATTTTCTACTAGAGTCCAAAAGAAATAGCTGCGCCAACTTTAATGGCAGGAACAGTTGATTTTGTAACAACATGCTCTAGGCATTCCATTCTTGGATTACCTTCCCAATCGTATTCTAGTTCACCTTTATAATCTTTTTTATGCGCAGATTTGTCGCATTTGAAGTGAACAGTTTGTCCATTGCTTAAGTTGAATTCAAGAGGAGTATTGTATTTTGTCATAAAGCTTACATTGTGATCGACAGTCATAAGTTTTCCACGTTTTCCGATTTTAATAATATTATCCTGATTATCTTGACTGTTCCCGTCCCAGTAATAAACTTTTACTGATGTCCCATCTGGGTTATCAATAATATGAATCCCTGTTGTTTTGCAGCTCGTTAAAAAAATTAAGCTAAATATTATAATTATTTTTTTCATGATTACTTGAATTTAGTGAATATATATATTACTTAATATGATTTTGTTTGGCGAATTTTCATAAACAAAAAACCCTCAACATTTCTGAAGAGGGTTTCAAGTGGCCTCGGGCGGAATCGAACCACCGACACAAGGATTTTCAGTCCTCTGCTCTACCAACTGAGCTACGAGGCCAAACCAAAAAGTAAGCAAATTTAGTAACATATTTCTTAATACATAAATAAAATATTAATAAATCTATAATTTTTGTTAATTTTATATCTATGAAGCTAGTGATTGCAACTCATAATGAAGATAAATTGAAAGAAATTCAAACGTATCTTGAAAGCTTTTCATTTAATGTAATATCGTTAAATAAATTCCCTCAGATTGGTGAGATAATCGAGGATGGACAAACGTTATTAGATAATGCACTTATAAAAGCTAGAGAAGTTTTTGATAAAACAGGGCTTCCCACCATATCAGATGATACAGGTTTAGAAGTTGATGCTCTCAATGGTAAACCAGGGGTTTTTTCTGCTCGATATGCTGGAGAAGAATGTACATATTTAGATAATGTTAAAAAGCTATTAAAAAATATGAAAAAAATACCCATTCCAAATCGTACTGCTCAGTTTAAAACCGTCATGGTTTTTAAAGATAAAAATCAGGAACTTATTGTTGAAGGAGTTGTTAAAGGATTAATATCAAGAGAATTGAAGGGAGATCAAGGATTTGGTTATGACCCTATTTTCTTTGTTCCTGATTTAGGAAAAACATTTGGAGAATTGAGTGCAATTGAAAAAAATAAAATTTCACACCGAGGTAATGCATTAAGGAATTTGGTTAATTCTTTAAAAGAGCATGCTCCTGATTTTTATAATCAAAGAAATAAGGAAATGGCCTAGATAGAATTTTGCTAAAATTGTGTTAGGCGTCTTTTATAAAATAAAATTTAATATAAAGTTAGCTCTGTTATCTTTAGTTATTGGGACAAATATCATTTTTGCTCAAGAAGAAATCCTATACTCTCCTAACCCTATTTTACAAGATATAATTTTCAGAAATAGTACAATCGACTTGTTTCCTAAAATGACCCCAACTTATATATATAAAATCGATGGAGAATACAGACTCACCTCTCCTATGCTCAAAAACAATAAAATAAGAAAATTAAAAAGAGAAACTGAAGAAGCTGAAATTGAGGGCTGCTTTGTAATATATGAACGTTATGATGATTTTAATTTGAAAACCCCCTTAGTTATAAGCTATGACTATTATACAAAGCTAGCATTTGATGCTAAATTGAAATCACTATTAAGAGAAGAAGGCGCAAAGAGGTTGAGTAGAAAGACTTCTAGTAATAATTATGGTTCAAAATCAATCACCCTTATGAGTCAAGATATTGGAGGTACAAATCTATCTTTGAATATAGATGGAAACATTTCAATTAGCGGTAAATTGATTTTTGAAGATAAGGATCTGGTTAATCTAAACTCGAGAGATAGTAAAAGTTGGGATTTAGATATAGATCAAACTCAAAGATTTAATATTGAAGGTAAAGTTGGAGATAAATTATCAATTAAAGTTAAACAAGATTCAGAAGCTGATTTTGATTTCCAAAATAATATGATTATAACATATGACGGTGATGATAATGACATCATTCAAGAAGTGCAAGCCGGTAATATTAATTTAAATTTACCATCAACTCAATTTGTTAATGTTGGTAGCGGTAAAAGTGAGGGTTTGTTCGGAGTAAAAATGGTAAATCAGTTTGGTCCCCTTGAGGTTCAGGGAATTCTTTCGAGACAACAGGTAAAAAAAGCATCCAAAAGTTTTACTCCAGGGCAAAGCTCAGAGGGGACCTATATTAATGATTACAATTTTATAAAGGATAGGTATTTTTTTATTGATGAAAATTTCAAAAGTTCTTTCTATCCTCTTAATGCAGATTTACAGCATACTTATTATCAAGATTATGTTATCTACAAAATTGAAGTTTTTAAACGTGTAATAAATATAGAAAGTGGACTAGTTCCTGGAACAGCATACTTAAATCCTTTAGATTCTAACTCATATAATGAAGGAGGAAGTTGGATAAGGCTTGAAGAGGGTAATGATTATGAAGTTGACCAAGTATTAGGCTATATTAGATTTAAATCTCTAAGCTCTCAAGATGTTATTGGAGTTTCTTATGAAATCGGTAGCTTTGATGGTCAGCAGATAAATCAACTTCCAGATAATCCTTTCCCCAACAATACAATTTTTTACGATGACTACATTCAAGATTTACAAACCAATAGTAATTCTGAAGTGACCATGAAGCTTATTAAGTCTCAAGGGCAGTCAACTCCAAACTCTCCGACTTGGCCCTTAATGTTTAAAAATGTTTATTCATTAGGTGGTTCCAATATTTCGGTTGATGAGCTAGAAGTTGATATTGCTTATATTGGTGGAACACTTGAAGAAGAAACTCATAGTCAAATTAATGATAAAAATTCATTTCTTCATTTATTTGGGTTAGATGTAAAAGATCAGAATAATAATGACGCACCATCAGGGGATGGGGTTGTTGATTATCAATACTCCAATATTATAAATTCTCAATATGGGGAATTGTTTTTTCCAACATATTTGCCGTTTGCATATGACCCTTCGGGAGTATGGGGCACAGATGTTGAAGATATTGGAGAAGTTCTAAATACTACACTTGAAGATTCAGATAATGATTTTTCTGATGAAAATGATGATGGCCCATCAATGTATTATTCAACAAATAATCAGTCTGTACTAGAAGAACATGAGTTTGTTATCAAAGTCAAACACTCAGAGTCATTACGAAGCTCCACAATTAATTTAGGTTTTATGATTGTAGAGGGAAGTGAAGAAATTCGATTAAATGGTCAGACGCTAATTAATGGTACTGATTATACTATAGATTATTTTACAGGAACTTTAAATATTATCAATCAGCAGGCATTGGACCCGACAGCTAATCTTGATATAACTTATGAAGAGAATGAGCTCCTGTCATTTGACCAGAAAGTATTAGCGGGATTACATTTTAAATATGATTATGCTGATAATGATTACTTAAGTGGGGGATTATATTACTATAATCAATCAATTGTAGATGAGCGTGTAGATTTTGGCTTTGAACCTATGAGAAATTTCATATGGAACATTTCTGGTAAATATGATAATAAAGCTCCTATTTTGACAGATTTAGTAAATACTATCCCTATAATTGAGACCAATAAAGCTTCAAATATTTTTTTAGAGGCTGAATACGCTCAAGTATATCCAAATCCTAACCCAATTGGAGAAGCTTTCTTAGATGATTTTGAGTCTTCTAAGAGGACCAGCTCTCCAAGTATAATTCAAAGATATTGGAAAAAATCAGCAGCCCCAATTGTGTACGGTGATTCTTTATCTGTTTTTAATAGAGGTAATCTGAATTGGTATAACCCTTATATTGATTTAAACACTCAAGATATTTGGCCTCAGCAAGATGTTTCAAATCAAGCAAATAATACAACTACTAAGACATTGTTTTTGCAAACCAACGATGCTGATGAAGCAAGTTGGGGAGGTATAACAACACAGCTTTATTCCAGTGACTTTGATCAAAGTCAAAGTAAATACTTAGATATATGGATTAATACTGATGGTGTTCAAGATAATAATCTGATGCTTAATATCGATATCGGGTTTATTAGCGAAGATATGAATAATAATGGGCTTTTAGATACTGAGGATCAAGATATTTATGGTCCTGGTTTAGGAGATGGTATTTTAAGCGATGATGAAGATATTGGATTGGATGGTTGCATAGATGAATATGAAACTGGCTGGGGTGGGTGTATAGATGAAAGTTTGAACTTAACATTTAGCGATTGCTGTTTAGATTCAAATTTGTTTAATTACATTAATCCTAATTTATGTGGAAATAATGACCCAAATAAAGACAACTGGTCTTTTGACCCATATGCTAATGAAGATAATAAATATGATAATATAAATGGTACAGAGGGTAACGGATTATCAACCGATTATCGCAAACCTGATTCAGAAGATTTAGATAATGATAAAAATTTGGATATGGAAGATGATTACTTTTCTTATAGAATTGATATCTCATCAGATGAAAATCTGGTTAACCAGACATATTCAGATTCTGGTAGTCCTACGGGTTGGAAATTGTTTAGGATATTGCTTTCAGATTTTTATAAAGAAAGTTCTTTACCAGATGCTACTGTGAATTGGGAAGAAGTAAGATCGATGAGACTATGGACTAGTTATAATTCTGATATCTTAAATTCCGAGTTTATAGGAGAAAATTTACTTAAAATTGCAAAAATAGAAATAGTTGGAAATGAGTGGGAAGAGCTTGGGAAAACAACTTTTGACAATATTATGGTAGACTCATTTGTGCAAGATTCAACTTTTGCTATTACCGTAATTAATACACAAGATAATTCTGAATATCAAGAACCCCCTGGCGTAACTGGAGAATATGATGAATATAATAATATTCGACTAAAAGAGCAGTCATTAGTTCTAAATTTTTATCCAAATGATAATGGAGAAGGTGGAATAGAGTCTGAGGAAATTGTCGGTATAAAAAAGATTTTAACTAATTTGAGTAATGATAATAAGGATAATTTTTTTGCATATAATTTTATGGAGATGTTTGTTTATGGAAATCCCTTAGATACATTAAATACATCTCAATGGTTTGATGGAGATTCCTCAAAAGTTGATTTGTTTTTTAGATTGGGAAAAGATGATAACTTTTATGAATTACGTCAGCCTATTTATAATGAATGGGATAGTCGAAATCATGTAAAAGTTAACCTAGATGAATTGACACGCTTTAAATTAAATATAGAGTCTTTAGATGAATTTGATGATACTGGACGAGATGGTGTATTTAGTTTGTATGAAAATGGATGCTTTGATGTTGATACCTTACCTTATGGAGGTTATCTTCCTATCGGGTTTACATATAATGAAATTTATTTAGAAGCTTTGGAAATTGAAGGAGAAAACTTTTTTGAGTATGTATCCGATGAAAATCATGATTTAAGAATTTGTGGGCCAATGCATTGGGATTTTTATGGCCCTGGAAATTTGACTGATTGTATGCAATGTAGCGAGTCTGACCCTAATGGAGACAACTTCCAATCATTTGATATCTCCTCAAATTTCCTCAATATTAATAAACCTTCTAATCAAAGTGATGAACAGACTTCTATTGTTTTTGGATTAGAGGGTGATAGTAAGTGGCAGGAAGGAGAACCTTTAATTGATTATAATGGGAACAATATATTTGACTATCCCGCAAATTATAATGATAACCAAGATTTATGGTATTGGGACTATGAAGATAGTGATATTGGATTAGTATGTAATAACTGTACAGAGTTTATAATTAAAGGTGAGCCTGCAATAAATAGAATTGAATATATTATAGTTGGTGTTGCCAATAATTTAGATGGTAAGATTTTTGGTAAAGTTTATTTGGATGAACTGAGATTAACCGGAGTAAAGAAGGATCAAGGTTCAGCCTTTCGATTAAAAGGGGCAGTTGATTTCGCAGATTTATTAAATTTAAATTTAGAATATAAAAATGAAGACGCTGATTTTCATAGATTAGAAGAAAGATTAGGAGAAGGAGATTCAGAAGATTTTTTATCTATGCAAACAAGGTTTAATCCTGATTTATTTTTACCCTCAAGTTGGGGTGTTCAATTGCCTGTAAATCTAAATTTTTCATCCTTAGTTAAGAGCCCTAAGTATTACCCCACTCAGCCAGATGTATTAACAGAAGGAGTGGGACAAGGAATCCCAGATTCAATTAAAAGTATAAGTAGAACTGTTTCTCTAAGTTCGTCATTTAATAAGAGAACCAAAAGTGATAATTGGTTAATTAGATCTACAGTTGATAATTTATCTTTGAATTATTCAGTAATGAAGAAAACAAATTCTTCTATTGATATAAGAGAAGATAAAGTTAATTCATCTGATTTTTCTCTAAACTATTCATTTTCTTTTGATAAAGAAAATTACTGGATGCCGTTTAAAGCAATGGAGAAATTTCCAATTTTTGGCAAGTCGCTATATGAAACAAAAATTTATTATTCTCCAGAAAAATTTTCTACTTCTATGAATTTATCTGAATCTCAACAAGATAAGACTATGAGAACAGGGATTGAAACTAATACATATGATTTAGGAATGAATCGTTCTTTTTTATTGAATTATAAATTAACCGATAATCTTAAATCAAATTATAAGAAAAATATTAGCAGTGATTTAGATTTTGTTATGAATAGAGATAGTTTAACAAAATATGATTTATTTAAAAATCTATCACCAGGACTAGTAAAATCTATTTCTGAAGATTTGAGTAACACCTTCTCGCCTGATATTTTAAAATGGCTAGATCCAACAATAAAGTACAATCCGAATTATACTTGGAATATAAGTAATCAATCTGATTCAATCCCCTCAGCAACAATTGAAAACAAAACATATGTTGAGACCTCTTTTAATGTGTCTCCAAAAGAATTTGTGGAAGTTTTTTATAAGCCAAATTCCAATAATAGTAGTAAAAAGAAAAAGGGTAGAAATAGTAGGCGAAGTAGTAGTAAAAAAACAAATACATCAGAGCCCTTGTTTGATATAAAAAATGAAAGTATTAAAAAAGTTTTTGATGGTTTGCACGATTATGCATCTAAAATATCAAAAATCACAATAAAGTATACATACAATGCTCAGCATAGACATTCAAATGTGCTAGCAGATCAATTTATAGATTATAATTATAGATTAGGCCTTGTTTGGACTCCTTCTAATCTTTCATATAATGATTCAAATGATTTAATTAGTTCATATTTACATAGTTTTAATAGAGAGCTTAGATTTAATGTTCCAACCCTTACAGTCATCCCAAATCTATCACTAACAAGCATAGAGTATAAAAATAAGACATCAAATAGCTTAGAGTCAGCAAGCAGTGCTGATTCTAGTAGAGTTGTTTCATATTTTCCTATGGGAGTTAGGGGAAATGAAGGTATTCCGATGATTTCTTGGGGTTTGACTTGGACGGGTTTTGAAAAAAATGAGATTGTAAAAAAGTATTTTAAATCTTTTAAGCTAAGCCATAATTATAAAGGTGAAATGACCGAATCCTTTATTGATGAAGAGTTACAAAAAAGGTCATTTTCAATGAATTTTGCACCCCTCATAAAATTAGATGCTCGTACAAAAGGAGAGAATCCAATACGATTAGAATTAGGTTATAAATATATTTTAAATATAGATAACGAGGGAACTACAACTGAAAGAGAATATAAAAATATTTTTAATAGCAAACTTGAGTTTAGTCGCTCAAAAGGTATGGACATCCCTTTACTTGGCTCATTCTCAAACAACATTAGTTTTGCAATTAACTTAGATTGGGAGTATAACTATACTTTGCTATCAACTCAATTAACAAATAATTTAGATGATTTTAATCTACAATCGGAGTCAACTGTTTTAAGTTTTAAGCCAAACATTAGTTATAATTTCTCAAAATATGTTAATGGAACTGTATTTTATAATTATATTCTAACAGAAGATTTAACATATGGTAAAAGCAAAGAGAATGATTTTGGTTTTACAGTCAACATAAAAATTCAAGGTTAATATGAAATATTTTTTAATCCCAATTTTTAGTATTTTATTATGTCAAAATAATTTTGATGCCAATAAAGCATTTGATTTAGTTCTAGAGCAATGCTCATTAGGTCCACGATATCCAGGTAGTACTGGACATCTTGATTGCAGAGACCTTATCATTGAGAAAATATCTAAATACAGTAGCAGTATATTAATCGACAGTCATAGAATTGAGGACCCCTTAACAAATGATAGTGTAAATATATACAATATTTTTCATCAATTAAATCCTAATAAAGATAACCGTTTATTATTAATTGCTCATTGGGACACAAGACGATATGCTGATATGGATCCAGATTCTTTAAACCACAAAAAACCTGTTATAGGAGCTAATGATGGTGCAAGCGGTGTCGCAGTTTTGTTAACTATATTAGAAAAATTAAATCAAAAAAAATTAGAGAATATAGGCGTCGATTTTCTATTTGCTGATGCTGAAGATATGGGGCTTTATGGCGATCCAGAAACATGGGCAATAGGATCTAGATTATTTAGTGAGAAGTATCCAGCAAAACTACCTCAGTTTGGAATATGTGTTGATATGGTAGCAGATAAAGATTTAGATATTGATATTGAGAAGTATTCATATGACATGGCTCCCTCTCTCGTTAGCTATATATGGGGTATTGCTAAAGAAAAAAAATACGATCATATCTTCAAGAGTAAATTAGGCTCAGCTATTATAGATGACCATCTGTCATTCTCAATGATGACAGGTGTTCCATCAATTAATATTATTGATCTTAATTATAAGTATTGGCATACAGTTAAGGATACTCCTGATAATATATCTAAAAAAAGTTTAGACGTAGTTGGTAGTGTTTTAATAGATTTTATTTATAGGTATGATTCAAATGTCAAATAATTGGTTAGAATTAAATTTAGATGCTGATATTGAAAATATAGAAATAATTTCATCTTACTTTTCAAATATTACCCTTGGTAATCATATTGAAGGTAAAACAATAAAATTATATTTTGATTTTAATGATAAGGATCAAGCAGAATTAATTCTAGATGATGTTTGTCATTTTTTTAATCTTCAAGATGTTAAATGGGCGATAATAAAAGAAGAAAATTGGATGAAAAATTGGATGAAGAATTTTCAGCCAGTTAATATACTAAATAAAGTAATGATAATTCCTGATTGGGATAAAAATAGATATGATGTTGAAAATGTGATTAAAATTCATCCTGGAATGGCCTTTGGAACTGGTCATCATGCCACAACACAGCTTATAGTAGAGCATATGATTAATTATGATATAGGTAAATTTGACAGTCTATTGGATTTGGGTTGTGGGAGTGGGATTTTATCTTTGCTATCCCTTAAAATGGGTGTGAAAAAAGTACTGGCAATAGATATTGATCATGTATGTGAGGAAAACTTTTACAAAAATGCTGATTTAAATAACCTTAGTAATATTGAATTTTCAGTTCAAGATGTGCATAAATTTAATAATTATAATTACGATATAATACTTGCCAATATTGACAAACAAAATATTATTAAAATTATCAATAAATTTGAACAGGATAACTTTGAATCAATTTTAATCATATCTGGGTTTTTATATCAAGATAAGGATCAAATTCTTGAATGTTTAAGAAATACGTTTGCAGATGAAATATTAAAAAAAGGAGATTGGGGTTCAATGGTTATAAAAAGGAAATGTATTGAAGATTAATTTTTTTTATATATTGTTTATAGTATTTTTATCATGTGAAAATAATCTTGTCAATGATGGCTCTCATTATGATGTTATAAATGAAGAAGATGTGAATTGGTTTTATAATGTTGATAATCAGCAACTATTGATTCAGATTGACACCTCAAATATATCTTCATTGATAAATAGTTTAAAAATTAAATTGGCACCATTTCATAATGATTTTTATGAAGTTTTTGATGATGGCAGCGAAAATGATTTAATCCCAAATAATAATATATATTCTTTTGCCATAGATAGTCTTCCATCAAATCAAAGTTATACTTTGTACTTAGAATTAGAAAATACAAATTCTGAAATTAAAGAATATCAATATAGCATTAAATTCAACAGCCCTTCAATTATTAGTAATTCAGTATTCCCCTATGTTCCATCTCAGCATGTTTTAGATCAAAGTGACATTACTTTTCTTGATTTAGTTCTTGCAATTAATGACGATGATGGAAGTTCTGATATTGATTATGTTAGGTATTATATTAAAAAAATTAATTTCTTTAATGGAAGTTTATCAAGCCAAGGTAACTGTGAGTATGATTATGTACAACAAGATGAATATATTTGGGACCCTACTTGGGTAATGAACTACACATCAACTAATTCAGAGAATCAATTGTTATATGTTGTGCAGATTCCAATGAATCCAATCCAATCACAAACAGATTGTGGTGGGTTTGGAGAGGTTCAGTTTAAATTTGAAGTTAAAGATAAAAAAGGGTTTTATGATATATTAGAGATTGATGATATTGTTCAAATATGCCCTGGAGTATGTGAATGAGAAAGGTTGCAATTTTATTCTTTAGTATTACATTTGGAGTTATTCCAAATACCTACCAATTTGGAAATTTAAATGAATCAGGATTAAATGAGGGTTTGTTAAGCAATACTGTTATTGATATTGAACATTTAAATGATTCAGTTTTTCTGTCTACTGCTAAAGGATTAGGTGGGTCTAATTATGTCAATCCAAACTTTCTTTTTTATAATTTTGAAGATATTAATCTTCCAGACGGAGGAAATCCAGCAATGGTCGTAAAAAATAATATCATTGCTGTTTCTGGAAGTGGTACTGAATACCATGCTGGAGAAAGTCATCCTGCTGGTACAGGTGTTTCTTACTCCCTAGATAATGGTTATACGTGGAACTATATGAGTCAATCTGTTGATTCTTTGCCATATTTGTGGAGCTGTAAAAGATACGAATACGGAAATATATTTTTTATTGATGAAAGTGATTGCGAGATAGATTGCGTTAATTGCGATGGCGAACCAGGCCAGTGTGGTAAGATATATGATTATGTTAGTTGGGGAGGGCAAGATGAAATACTTCACCTTTCAGTTACTGTGCCTATTAATAATATATCTTACGATCTTGAAATTCATGGCAACTATATTTATGCCTCAAGTTGGGCAGGAGGATTAAGGCGTTTCAATTATACATTAGATTCTCCTTCATGGGAAATTATACCACTACCAATGGATGAGCAGCAAGAATTGATATGCGGTGACATTGATTTACAAACATACCAAATTAATCCTGTTGGAGATTGTGAATCTGATTTTGATAACCATAAAGCGTTTTCTGTTTTTGGATTGCAAGATACCTTATGGGTTGGAACAGCTGGAGGTATTAATAAAGGTATTATAAGCGAAGATTGTATTGATTGGATTCACTTTAACTCTTTTGATAATGGGTTTTTCGATGATTGGGTAATTGGTTTTGAAAATCAAGTTTTAAGTGATAACTCTAATAGAATTTGGGCTTTAACGTGGGATAAAGAAAGTCAAGGAAGATTAGGGGTGCCTAGTTTTTCTGATAATGGGGGACTGGATTGGACATTCTCTAATCAGCTTTTAGAATTGGGAGTTAAAGCATACAATATTTCATTTAATTCTAATTATATATATTTATCTACAGATAAAGGTCTTTTCATATCTCAAGATGGAGAGCTATGGGAAAAATTTGGTGATCCGGTTGATTATATGAATCAACAAATATTATCAGAAGTAGTATTTGATGCAGAAGTTGTTAATAATAGGTTATGGCTTGGGACTGGAGATGGCGTTGCTATATCAAATGATTTAATTGATCCTGATTGGATGATTTATAGGTTTTGGAATCAAAATTCAACATTTGATGTTTATCCCAATCCTTTTGTTGTCGATAATTACAATTTTATTAATGGAGATGGACATGTTCGTTTTATTTACTCGGGCCAAGATATATCATCATCTATTGATATCTTTGATTTTAGCATGGATCTGGTTAGTTCAATTAAAAACCCAATTCTTATCAATGATCAGATTGAATTCATTTGGAATGGTCGTAATACTTATAATCAAGTAGTTAAAAATGGAGTTTATTTTTGTAGATTGAACTATAGTGGATATTATAAGTGGGTTAAATTAGCGGTTATTAGAGGAGGATAGTTATCAGAATAGTAGTTACAATCCTATTTTTAAGCCAGCTGCTAATGTCAGATTATCTTGGAGGTATTCAGGGTGCAGGTTATAGGTATGGAGTGAATGCTCGAAATGTTTCCCTGGGAAATGCTATTTCTTGTAATCAAGTTATTGGATTTAATGCATTTATAAACCCTGCTCTATTATCCAAAGCTGAAAGTATTGAAATTGGAAGTAGTTATTTTTTAATGTCTTTAGATAGGTATGTTCATGCGATTAGTATTACTAGAAATTTATCTTCATTTGGAGGTGCAAGTTTATCGTACTTTGAATCTGGTGTTTCAGATATACAGGGAAAAGATTTTAGTAATGAGTATACAGGCTCTTTTAGTTCTAAAAATTCTTATTTGATGTTTTCTTTTGGATCAAAACTTTCCCCAAATTCATATATGGGTATAAATATTAAAGCATTATTTTCTTCTATTGACAATCAAAAATCAAATGGTTTTGGAGGAGATTTTGGAATGGTTTATGATCTTTCTGAAAAACTTTCATTTGCTATTATGATAAAAAATATTTTTAATTCTATTGTTTGGGATAAAAATGATTTATCAGATAACCTACCTCAAATTAATTATTTTGGAGCACGTTGGGATTTAAGTGATAGTATTAAAATTCACTCAATGATTGAGCATGCTAATAATACTGGATTAGAAATATATAGATTTAGAAATGGATTAGAAATGAACCAAAAAAACTATTCTTTGAGGTTAGGGGTTGTTCAAAATAAAGGTCAATTTTCTAATGAAGCTTTAGATTTTAGAGTTTTTGCTGGATTTGGAATTGATATTAGTTTGTTAGAATCTTATAAAATTAGGCTAGATTACTGTATTGATTTTGGTAAAGAAAATGAGGGAATAAGTAACTTAGTGAGCTTATCAATAAAATGAAATATCTTGTATCCATAGTTTTAATCAGTATTATTTTTCCTGTTTCATCAGTGTCAACCTATTCTCCTTCAGGATTGCCAATTAATGCTAAAACTTTATCGATGTTAAACTTAGGTGTGGCGTCTGATTACAATAATTGGCTTAATCCTGCATCAATTGAATATAATAGTGAAGAATTGTTAGAATTCTCTCAAAATAGTTGGATATATGATGATGTTTCAGGGACAAATATTAGTTATAGATCTTCTGGCCAAGCACTATCGTATCATCAATGGAAAATTGATGATATTTATCTTTATGAAAATGTTCCATCAGATAGTCCTTCAGGATCTATTAGTAGTCAAAATTTATTTTTGCATTATTCCAAATCTTTTAGAATTAAGAGTATTATTTTTGGATTTAATATTGGGGCTATGTATCAAAGTTTGTTTAACTTCGATGATAGCGGTCTAAAGCTAGATTTTGGCTTTCAAAAGCCAATTGGAAATAATTTTAAGTTAGGGTTTTCCATACAGAATTTATATAGTCAAAATAGAAATTCAGTTAGCCTGCCCAAATTAATCGCTATAGGTGTGAAACAGAAAATAAAAGGTCTTCCTTTCATAATTTATTTTGATTTATTCGATCATGAGGATAACGGTTTGGGTTCATTTCAAGCGATCAAACTATCAAGTAAAAATTTCAATTTGATATGTGGAGCTAAATATTTAAAAGATTTTGAAAAAACTGATATTAGCTTGGGAATGGATTTTAGGTTTAAGAAAATCCAATTTTCTATTTCGACTTTGTTTTTAGAAAACGCTTCATTTAAAGCCCCCTTATCCTATCAAATATCATACTTTTTTTAGCGCAACATCACTAGGTCTTAAATTGTTTTTTTAAAGTTTATTGTAAATATATAAGATTCATTTAAATTTAGGTCATCAATCTTACTTAATAATAATCAATTTAAACTTTTTATTTGAGGAGCTTTTGTATGAAAAATATTCTTTTCTCTATCTTTATTATATCAGCTATTTTATTACCTGAATCATATTCTTGGGACAACGGAGGCACTATTTTAGGCTCATACGGTAATCTAGGTTCTGCAACTAACGTTGATGGAGTCTTGGTTTTAACTGAAGATCCTATAAGTGGAACTCCATCTGCATATATATCTGCTGTTTCAGGCCTTTCAGGGGGGGAAACTATTGAGGTGTGTGTTGAAATGTACACTCCAAATACTAATGTGAAAGGGAGGATATGGGGGCACTACTATGATGGTGTCGATTTAACTTCATACGATGGTAGTGCGTCAGGTCCAGATGACTATGCCGATACTTATGAAGCTTGGGAAAATTTATGTCATACATGGACAATAGCAGATGGGAAAGTAGGGTTCATACTAGAAGCAAGGCTGTATAGTTATAATGAAGGAGCTCCACTAAGCGTTGATAATTTAACTGTTAATGTGTCTGGAGGATCTATTATTTTCCCAGGTGATGTTGACATAGTTTCTGGATGCACAGACCCTATTGCGTGTAATTATAACTCTGATGCAACCTCGAATGATGGAAGCTGTCTTTATAATGATTGTCTAGGAGAGTGTGGGGGAAATGCTGTTGAGGACTGTTTAGGGGTTTGCAATGGTAATGCTGAGCTGGATGCATGTGGAATATGTGATGGAAATTCAGATCCAGAAGATTGCGAGACCTCTTTATTATTTTTCTCTGAATATGCTGAGGGTTCAAGTAATAATAAATATTTAGAAATATATAATGCTTCAGATTCTGAGATTGACTTATCGGGTTTTTCTCTATCAAGTTGCTCTAATGGATGTGACGATGGTATCAGTTGGGATTACCCTGACAATGTTACATTTGATTCTGGCACAATATTGATGCCTGGAGACGTTTATGTTGTATGTCATGGTTCTGCGGATGCTCAAATACAGGCAGAATGCGATCAGCAGTTTACTTATTTAAGCAATGGAGATGATGTATTTGGTCTTACACAAATCAGTACTGGTTTGGTCTTAGATGTTATTGGATTGATTGGCGATGATCCAGGGGATGGCTGGGATGTTTGTGGTACTTCAAATGGAACTAAGGACCATACGCTAGTAAGATTATCTTCTGTAACGGGTGGTAACAGTGATTGGTTAACTTCATCTGGTTTAGAATCGTGTGAGTGGGCTATTCTAGATCAAAATTCTTGGTGCTATGCAGGTTCTCATCCTCATGTAGATATATCTGCATGTGAAGGTGGAGGTTCTGGAGGTGAGGTTTGTGATGATGGCATAGATAATGATGGCGATGGAT
>CEVN01014267.1_pt1 | contig 24861 bp, 18 predicted proteins | sample 427041 | NCBI WGS metagenome assembly CEVN01 (sample SAMEA2623463, study PRJEB7988) | marine metagenome | biome: marine biome (ENVO:00000447); feature: surface water layer (ENVO:00002042); material: "saline water (ENVO:00002010), including plankton (ENVO:xxxxxxxx)" | depth 5 m
AGGTTCCTCTTCTTCTCTTATTCCACAAACCGGAACTCGAGACATTACGGCTAAAGGATTAGGATTATTCTATGATGGTGAGAGACTGATTACTGTAGATACAGGTTACTCAACTTGGAATGCCAAGACATTGTATTATCGTGAGTTTGGAATGGGTATCTCCTATGCAACAACTCCTGCGCCTGGAACTACAACTTGGATTGGGGAAACCATCGTTACTGAGGATGACGTATTGGCAGTAAATGTTCAGAATCATTGGTCCGCCCCTAGTCAGGGAGATCGAGTTGATTATTGGGTTAGTGCCGATAATGGTACTCATTGGGAAGCTGTAGAAAAGAATCAGACTATTCACTTTACACATCCTGGAAATGAGTTGGTTTGGAAAATGCAACTTATTGGTTCCTCAGCAGTATCTTGGTGGATTTCTTTAGAATATGCAACCTCATACCAAAGTTCTGGAGATTGGACGAGTCAAAAGGTTTCTACTGGTACAAATGTTGGTAAAGTTAGAGCGGTTTGGAATGGTGATGTTCCAAGTTCTACCTCGATTGAAGTAATGGTTTCCAACGATAATGGTTCATCTTGGGAAAGTGCGGAAAATAATGCAGAGGTTTCCTTCTCTACCCAAGGTGCTGGTAATGAGTTGTTATACTCGATAATTATGTCAACTAGTGACGACTCCACCACCGCTAAAATTGACTCATTCATATTGTGGTATGAGGAAGGGTATCCTGATGCACCTCAATTAGACGTCGGTGATGACGGTGAGTGGGATTGGAGATCAATTCTATTCTTGAATGAGAGTTCTGTTGTCGCTTCCGATGATTCACCTGTTGGTAGCGTGGTATCAGAAACACCAAGTTTAGTAGATGCCTTCAATGAACATATTCCTGCCAATGGAGTTGGAACTGTAGAAATCCCAATCGCTGTCAAGGCGAATACACCCGGACGAGTCAAATTGACGGACTTAGATATTGAGTATAGATTGAACACTAGAGTTCTAGATGCAAGCATCGAAGGTGGATTGATAGTCCCTGACGGTGCTTACCGTAACCTTGTGGTTAGAATGGCCCATGGAGATTTAGTTGACAAAGTTACAGAAGCCACAATCGGTCTAAACAATTCTCATGGAGGCAATCCTGCATTCAAATGGATAAGAGGTGATTCATGCAGTGTTATGGACGATGCCGGTGGAATCATACATTTCGATGTTGGAAATTGTACTTCTTCACTCGATAGTGAAGGAATAGTTTCTGTAACCGTGCCAATGAAGGTAAACTGGACTTGGGATGACGAGAGAAAGATGGAAGCCATAGTTTCTATGAGCGACGATTTGGGTCCTCAAATTAATGCTTGGACAACAGATACACTCTCACTAAATGTTGAGAATGATATACAGCTCGATGGAATGCGAGTTTGGGAAGAGACAGGTCGTGAATTATATCCAGGAGATTGGGTTCGTGGAGGATTTAACCTGTCGATTAGTGGTGGAATCAATTTTGAAGGTTCAGCATTTTCACCTATGGCTGGAGAATTCAATCTACGGGTATTGGGTCAAAATGTAACCTATGATGGTGACCCAATAGGGGAACCAACAGTTTTGCACATGGAAGGAAATCCGGGCTTTGGCCAATATAACATGACATTCACATCACCCATTGAATCTGAAGCAGGTGGAATGGTATTGTATGTTGAAGCAATCGATTTAGCCAATGGATCGACATATGTTAATCCCGGTTACAATACAATCAAACTGATATTCGACGGAAATGCTCCACTAGTGTTGTTCGCAAGTCCAGAGATGTCTTCTGAAATGCACAAAGGACCACCTTCTCCTGGTGGTCAATCTATCGAAGTAGTGATTCAAGATTCTGTAGACCCTCCTCAAATCGTAGATTTGCATTATTGGGTTGGCTGTGAAGCCGGTGAGCACGAGCGATGTGACGATTCTAACTTCAATGGACTTCCAGAGCCAATTGAATATCGTTCGAAAACTTTGACAACTCCAGAAGTTTTACCTGGTGGTCTTAATGTATTCAACGGATTGATAGATGATTCAATGCTTGTCCATGGGGACAACGTAGCATTCTATGTTACTGGTCAAGACGGTCAAGGTAACGTTATTGCAATGGGAGGGTCTCCGGTTTGTGACATTGGGCCTGGACAAATCTGTGGTGATAGACCAGGGGAAATAGCTCCGGAATGGGATGAGTCCTTGTCATGGTATGTTATTCGAGAAGAGTTTGAACCTGAGATGGATATTGATAATTCAACGATTACAGGTCACGATGATTTAGCCCCATTACATCCGGGAATATCTTACACAGCGACATTCATGGTCTCAGATATCAACGGATGGTGGGATGTAGAATACGTCCATCTCGCACTCGCTGGTGATTTTGATGATGACGAAACCTCGATTTATGCTCATATTTCAAAAGATGAGAATGGTATGCCCGAAATGTATCTAGAAAGTGGCGGCTCCGGTTTAGCAGTTTCAAACCTTTATTCTTCAATTATCTTAGATCCTGAAAACAACTCGAGAATGGTTGTATCGATTAAATTCCAACTAACTTGGAACTTCCCTGAAGTATGGGATACTGATGGCGCTTCTCACTTCATACCAAAGGTTTGGATTGAAGATAAACCGTGTGGATTGGAAGATGATGTTCCATGTAACATTCACAAAGCCGGATTGGGTAATGATTTGTGGAGTTTGGATAATGATTTGAGATTCGATACACAACCGGGACATATTTTGGCGATTGAATTGAGAGACGGTACCAACCATTACAATCCTGAATTCGATGAAACTTTGATTGGTGCAGGGCAGGCGCTGAGATTTAGTGGAAGAGTCTTGTTCGCTGAAGATGAAACTCCTGCTCCTGCAGGTACCTTCACTATTTCTTTAGGAGATTACGATAGTGAATGGACTACTACTAGCAGGGAAGGTGGTTACTTTAGCATCGATATGTTAGTCCCAGATGTACGAAGTGGCCATTTAGATTTACGTGCTAAGTTAGTTGATTTACCAGGTATTGCTGAAGACCAATCAGAATTCATGCCAAGATTGAGATTAGCTGTTGACAGTGAGCGCCCAACTATTCACGACATCCATTTGGCTGGAATCGAGCCGGGTGAAGAAATTCCAATTTCTCTTGCAGATAATCTGCAAGTTATGCTTGAGACAAGAGATGACCAAGGCTTCTCTATCGATAACCCTGCGGTTTTGCATTACCTAGTTAGGGCTGGAGAAGCAGAGATTAGCAGAGGCTCTTCACCGCTTCCAGATACAACTCCATTCGAAGATCAGTTCTTCTGGACAGGTTACCTTGATTTGACAGATGGAGGGGCAACAATGCTTCTACCATCTTACACGATTGATGTATGGGTTACTGGTTCTGATGAATCTGGAAATCCATACGACAGCCAAGGAAATACGATTTCTGAACCTTTGGCTTCATGGCCTTTAGCACTCACTGGACCAGATGTTAGTTTACAAGATGCCGCTCCTCCGAAGTGGTCTAATCCAACACCTAACCCAGGGGAAGCGGTATCGGTATCTCTCGAGGTAAGAAATAGTGGAGCATCAGGAAGCGTTACTTTTGTTCTACAACGATTGGTTTCTGGTGATGACTGGCAAACATTGTCTTCTTCTTCCATTGAAATTTCAAGCGGTAAGAATGCACAAATTGATTTGCATGCAACCGCAGACGGAATTCCAGGCGATACATTAGAGCACAGGATTTTGTTGCTAGATTCGGGAGTTGAGAAGGAGCGCCTTTCGATTTCACCTCTATTGGTTAAAGAAGAAGTTGACAGAGACGGTACAGCATTGGCAAATCAAGTTGCGGATTCTCAGTTATCCGTCATAATGTACCTCATAGCATTAGGTTCAATGTCCTATGCGGTATGGACAATGGTTCAGATGCGTAGAATAAAGCGTGGCGATGAAGTTGATGAATCAGACCAAACCGCTGAAGTAATGGAAAACATGCAATCCAAGACAGTTCCAGAGATTGACTCTAATTTGCAGGAGATGCCCCAAGTGCAGCAGCAAGCAGTTGCACCAACTGTGCCCCAAGCACCAGTAGCACCAGTTCCTCCACTGCCTCCAACAGGGTTACCCGAAGGTTGGACTATGGAGCAATGGTCACATTATGGACATCAATACTTGCAGAATAGTAAGTAGATAGGAGGTAACCACATGAGTGGCACAAATTCGATGGTTACCTTACAAGAGAGGTTAGTTAATCTGGTCAATCAATTGAACATGCCAATTTTGGAAACAAGTTTGGTTGTTTCAAGGTGGACTAACAGATTGTTAATTCAGTTGAAAAATCACATGGAAGAAATTCCAGAAAACCTTGCTAAACCATGGCCATTGGAGGTTCAGCCTGTAGAGAGTGATTCAACATTTGAGTTGGAAAAAGCTCTGTCTTTAGTTGATCGAGATCGCATGGATATCCTAGATACACTGATTCGTGTCACTCTAGAAGAAGAGCAAATGTTGGTAAGCGATGCATTAGGAGTTTTACGGTCATGGGAGCATCTTGCTCGCAGCCAGTTGTCACAAGTTGCAGGCCCAGGACAGTTGTTTAGCCCTACGCAAATACCCGAGGATTTCTAGGTGAAAATATGCGAGTAATTTTTGTTGTCACGGTTATATTATCTGCAGGCTTTGCAGGTTGTTTCGGAACCGATGAGTTATTCGAAGAAAAGCGAGGTATACCTGGTGGACTTGCTCTTGCTTGCCTTCAGGACGACAAATTTGAAAAAATGAAAATCCATTTTTTGTATGAGGAAGGTTATGACCCAATAGCAATGGATTTAGTCAAAACAAGATTACAGCAAGTCTGTGATAAACCTAAAGGAATTCAAATTGTTGCTAACGCAATCGATTTTTCCGAAGACAATAGTTGGAGTTCTGATGACGTGAGGGATGCAAGATGGAAACACGGTGGAGATGCAATGGGTTCAGATACTCTACATTGGTATTTCTTATTCCCGCAAGGGACACATAATGATGATTCAGTCCTAGGTGTAGCAGTAGATGCATCTACAGTAGCTGTGTTCAAAGATTCGATTTCAGAATCTGTAAATTTCCTTGGTCGCCCGTCTGCAGATGAGATTGAAAGGGCAGTCACAGTTCATGAGGCTGGACATTTACTAGGTTTGGTCAATTTAGTATATCAATCTCCAATCGACCATGAAGACTCAGAGCACCCAGGCCATTCAAACAATGAAGATTCAGTAATGTACTGGGCTATAGAAAGTAGCAGCATTGGAAATATCTTCTCAGGAAGTATACCTGATGAATTCGATAATGCAGATAAATCAGATTTGGCCGGAATGGCAAGTGGAGAATTGAAGTGTAGCAATCAACTTTGGTCGTGAGATTGAGCAACTAGAATGCTAGCATCTCTCCATGCGTCAAATATCGACCAAACATACAGCAGCACCCACAGTACCAAAGTAAATGCCAAAGGTATTTGCAATAAGAACCAATCAAATCCTCGCTGATGATTTCGATTGAAATGTTGGCCCAAATATAGGAACGGAATCAATGATAGTACAACTGCGAAAACCGGACGAAACGCACCCCAAATGCCTACTCCGGCGGTAATTTCGTTCCAAATTGTCTTGCCGAGTGCAATAGAATCAATTTCGTTTTCTTCGACAGGGACGACTAATTCGATCTCCGAATCCTCATCCTGCATATGATGACCAAAACGGCGTCATTTGTCAATGTGGCGACGCAAATGCTCATGGAAGTGTTATTCCTCAAGCAATACATGGCCAAGCCGATTCTAGTTACTGGCTTCGAGCCGTTTGGGGAACATTTGGTCAATGTGTCTGGTCAAATTGCTTCAGAATTGCATGGATATGAAGTCAGAGGACATAAGATTGAATCCCATGTCCTATCCGTTGATTACGAAGGCTCAATGCTAACTTCTAATTTACTCGATGAAACTAATTTTGCAGCCATTATTCATTTAGGAATAGCAGAAAATTCGCGCAATCCTCGAATCGAGACCAGAGCCAAGGATATTCTTGACTTTAGAATTCCAGATAATTCTGGACGTCAAATCAGAAATACTCCCATTAGTGGAGGCGGCGATTTATTGTCAACGATTAAGCCTGAAGATTGGGATATAGGTACAATGATTGATTCACCGATAATCAGTCAAGATGCTGGAGAATACCTTTGCAATGAGACTTTGTATCGCACATTAATGAAAATCGATGACCAAACACCTTGTTTTTTCTTACATCTTCCTTTACAACAAAATGATGCTAAGGGATTAGTTTTGCAATGTATAGATAGAATGCTTAGACCACCCTGCATTGATGTTGGTGCAGGGGCAATTATTCAGGATGGTAAATTTCTAGCGGCTAGACGTGCCCCTAGCGAGAAACATGCAGGGTGGTGGGAATTCCCCGGAGGTAAATTCGAAGAAGGCGAAGATGCATCTCAGTGTTTGATTCGAGAGATTAATGAGGAATTAGAATTGGATGTTTCTACAGGAGATTCTATCGGAGAGTGGATTTTTGATCATGGAGACGTCGTAGTAAGATTACATGTGATGGAATGTTTCGTCTTAGGAGGAATAATCAAACTACATGTTCATGATGAAATTAAATGGTGCAAAGGCCCAGATGAAGTGGATTGGCTAGGGCCTGACCGTGACATTGCAACAGCCATCAGTGCCAGGTTACAGCATCACCTTTAGAATCCATAGTAAATTCATCACCGATTCTTCTAGGTATATTTTCTCGGCCACTATGCCATGTGGCTGCTTCTAACCAATCATCGAGGTTTTCTCCACCGATTTCTACAGTAATTACTCCGCCCAAGGGGTTGTCGTCTGGTAGTGGAAATGCAACTTTACCAGCCATGGCGGCTTGTCTTGAAATGTGAAAAATAGTGCCACTGGCATCTAAATTTGCAGACATAAAATCGAGTGAAGTGTCCAATATGGCTTGGTTATGTATCAAATCAAGGAATGTGGATAAACTAACTCCATCTGCTGCCAAAACATCATCCTGCTCAGAAGGGAAACTTGGAGGAGAAGGTAAGCCACAAGTAAAATCCGGGAACAATTTCAAAATTGCATCTAAGACGATTTCTGGGTTGTCAGCTCCAGTTAGTTTTGTAGAAACCACAACCGAATATCCTTCATCGATTGCAGTTAGCCTCAGTCTTGGCATGAACAGCCCATAACGCCATAGTCAATGAAGATGATAGGCCAACCTTGACATTTGTAAACAGTACAGGACCTATTATGGAAGTACGGGTATGTGCAGTTATCCCCGTACTAAACGAGGAGCAATTCATTGGAAAATGCATTGAAAGTTTACTTGCACAAACTATGCCTGTGGAAATCCTAGTGATGGAAGGAGGTTCAACTGATTCAACTAAGGAAATTTTGGCAAGTTTTGGTGATTCTATCAAAGTGGTTGATAATCCAGGTAAGCGTGTATCAAACGCTAGAAATCTAGCATTGGAGCACATAGGTGAAGATATTACTCACTGTTTAGAAATCATTGGTCACTCTTGGATAGACGAGGACCATGTCGAAAAGCGTGTTACTGATTTACTAGATTTAGAATCCAAATTAGGTATTAGAATTGGTGCAATAGGTTGTCTTACAAAATCAGGAGGTTCAGTAGGAACGGTATCCAATTGGATTGAAGGTGCACTTGCTTCACCAATAGGTTCAGGAGGGGGACAATTCAAACATTTTACTGGTCGTGAACAAACTAAAGTTCCCGCATTCTGCCTACATAATGTGGAGGCTCTGAGATCTGTTTCAGGCTGGGATGAGAGATTCATTACCAGTCAAGATAGTGACTTATCTATGAGATTATTAGGTAATGGATGGCAGTTGTGGCGTTCAGATGTTTCATGCGTATACATGCACAAGAGGTCCTCGCTAGGTAAATGGTGGAAAATGTGCCATCGCTATGGTTTTTGGAGAACCAAAGTCATATTGCGCCATCCTGCTAGGACAGATTTACGAGAATTCTTACCCATCCTTGGACTAATTCTCGTATTCACCTTGCCACAATGGTGGTTTGCTCCTGCAGTATATCTCGCCACGCTACTATTGGTGGGCCTTGTATATCGACCAAAGAAATCCGGTTTGACACCAATTATTGGGATTCCAGTATGCTTGGTTATCTTACATACTGCATTTACAATCGGCCTGTTCGATGGACTCACGAGGAGTGGAAGACCTCCTAGTGACCGTACATAAGGCGCAAACCTTCATTGGTGAAAAGTAAAGCAGCAGTTTGATGGCAAGGCAATTAACCTCGACGGTGTTGTTCTTCACACCCGCTTTGGTGCTGAATGCTTTGCGATTTATTGTTACTCCACTCGGCAATATGATGTCAGTTTCACCTATGCTCGATATTGGCCTCCATGTTTGTGCTTTTGGAGTTGGATTCATACTATTCCGTAGAACACGTATAGTTAGAGACCACGAATGGAGAAGAAGCCGTGCTGTTAAATCCGTGAGTGGACATTTCAAAGCAGAGGATAGTGGAGTTTGGGAGAAAGACATTGTTATGGACACGCAACTTTCTGCTGAAGGGCAAGCTAATCTCAAAGGGCAAGTTGCGGGTGCAGTAGGTGTGGTTAGCACCCCAGAAAATTCGGAAGTTGAGACAGAAGTCCAAGTTGAAATGCTCGTTGATGCAGAGCATGTTCGTAGGGCGCAAGCCAGAGTTTCAGGCGATGAGCAATTCGATGAAACCGGCGCCAACTCTACAATCGGTGCTGTAAGAAAGCCATCTCCGATGGATAGTTTCCTTGATTGGATTGCATCACTTAGAGGTAGAGATCGTAAATTAGAACGAGATTCTAAGAAAAATGCAGCATTAACAGCTCGCAGCAGCGAATCTCCAGTTATTGCTCAACGCCCAATCGCTCCTATTGAACCAATTAAATCCGAAGAAAAGCGATATGTGCCTATGGAAATGGTTTCCGTCACAGATACAGGTGCAGAATCAGTAATTATCGATGAAGAGACGAATGAGGTTAGCACTCCAGTAAATAGGGAGTTGTCAATTGAAGAAATGGCCTTTGGTACTGCAGCACGAAGGACTTCCTCGACCCCATCACAATCTGGTTTTGCACCGCAGCCAACATGTCGTGTATGTTCTACGCCAAATCCAGTTGGCGAGAGATTTTGTGCCAATTGTGGTAGTAATCTCTAGCGTTGTACTGAATAACCCCAACCACTCCCCCTGCAATATCTGAGGTGTTTTCATGTCTGAGAAGAGAGATTATTATGAGGTCCTAGGTGTTTCCAAGGATGCTGATGATAAGGAACTCAAGAAGGCGTTCAGGTCTCTCGCTAGAAAGTATCATCCTGACAAAAACGATTCACCTGATGCTGATGAGAAGTTCAAAGAAATTCAAGAAGCTTATGCGGTTCTTTCAGATTCTGATAAGCGCAGGAACTATGACCGATTTGGCCACAATGCACCGGGAGGGTCACCATTCGGGCCGGGTGGATTCCAAGGTTTTAACATAAATTTAGATGACATTCTTGGAGGGGATTTCTTTTCAAATATTTTTGGAGGAGGTCGAAGACGTTCTACTCAAAGTCAAGGAAACGATATTCTTGTACGTCATGAAATTACACTAAAGTCAGTTCTAGAGGGTGGTAAAGACGAAATCGAGATTGATTTGCCAAGCACTTGTGAAGAGTGTAATGGAACCGGCGCTAAAGATGGAATTACTACAGAATGTTCTGAATGTGATGGTGCAGGTCAGGTTAGGATACGTCAGCAGATTGGACCGTTTGTTCAAGATTCGATTAGACCATGTGCTAGATGTGGAGGGTCTGGAAGGGAATTCACTTCAAAGTGTAAGGCATGCGCTGGCGATGGTAAGAAAAACGAATCCCAAGTCCTGAGATTCAATGTCCCTCCTGGCGCCCAAGATGGTACCAGATTACGAATCAGGGGTAAAGGCCAACCTGCCCCATTCGGAAAGGGTGTTCCAGGGGACCTATTCATTGAGTTAGTTGTGGAAGAACATCCTTGGTTCGAAAGAAATGGTATGGACTTAATCATGTCTTTGCCACTTGGATTTAGTGATCTAGCATTAGGTACAACAGTCACATTGCCTCATATAGACGACAAGGACTTGGTAATCAAAGTACCAGCAGGGACTAATTCCGGAGACACGATTACAATTTCATCTAGAGGCGTTCCATCTAGCCGCGGTATAGGTAGAGGCGACATCGTAGTTTTGTGTAAACTACATATGCCAAAGAAATTTGATAAATCTACCAAAAAATCGCTGGATGCTTTGAGGAATTCATTGAGTGGAAGTGGAGACATAATCGATAGAGTAATCGATGATGCAGAAGAAAGACGCAATTGATTATTCTTCAGAATCAGATAAAGTTCGATATATTGTGCTTGCAGGTTTAGCAGCCATTGGTTTGCTATTCACCATTCCAGAGAGATGTATGTCTAATGATTCAGCACTACCTTGCAGGTCAACTCTGATAAAAACACGAGTATTATCATGAATCGTGTCTAAGAAAATCTCGTGGGCTCTGGATAGCAATTTAGGTTCTACTCTGGAAACAGTCCATGGTTCACCTTCAGGCGATTCGAATTTTAGTGCAGCTACACTCCATTCACAATCTTGAGGCCTTAAACCAATCAGTAATGGCCACGCTCCATCTTCAGACAAACGATGGTCCAAAGTCCACACAGCCATATCTATGCCTGTGGTGAAATGACGCACTTCTTCCTGGCCCCAAACTTCCAATGCTTCTTCCCATTCTAGAGTTGAAACTGATCTCAATGCTCTGGATAAATCAGACGGTGAGAAACTTCCCTCATCCAATTTAGTAGATAACCACTGTAATCGATTCTTTTTCCGAGCGAATTCTTCTGCGAATGCTTTTGTTTTCTTTACACTAATGTAGAAAATAATGAATGGTGTAATTAGAATTAGACCGATTATCCAATAAAATACATCAGCAGCCTCTTTGACCGCATCAGAAGGTGGGAACCACGGCTCATCACCTTCGTCTAGAACGGCAGTTGAGACTCTAATCCTCCAATCGAGAGAGTCTCCATCACCATTGAGTGAATCACTACCGTTGATATGTTGAATTTGTATGAAATGTGTTCCCAATCCAACATCTAAAGATAGACTAATCCGGTCCATGGAATATGTTGCAGTAGCTTCGTCCAAAATATCCCAGGTTTCTTGGTCCATATTCCAAATTGTAACCTGAATCTCGTAAATGTCGCCTTCAACGATAACATCTACAAGATGTACAGATTCATTCCAGCCAGTGGTTTCAACTCGTAAAATGTCTTGATAATCTCCCATCTGTAGTGTCAATTCACCTTCTTCAGTGTGGCCATCCATAACGATTAGAGGATATGATGAATTATTACTTGAGGCCGTAAGTGGTTTGAATCCAGGTGCGTCCTTGCCCCAACTTGCATCATAATGAGTATATCTTTCCATACTTGCCATCCATTCACAATTGCAATCCCACTTGAATTCAATATGTTCAATATCTGCAACGCCGTAAATTCTGTCACCAGTGCTTGCATTACTCCATTCTGAAATACTTGTTGTGGTGTAGACATAACGATATTTCACACCAATATCTTCACCTACGCTCGATACCGAATTAGAAATCACAAGAGATTCATCTCCACCAATCTCTACAGCAATTGTTGGTGAACCAATTCCTGAAAAATTGGCTAAATCCGAAATGATAGTTGTATCGCCAGTAGAATAAATCTCAGTGTAAACGGCCCATATTGTATTTGGATTTGGACTATGGATTGTAACAATGATGCGTCCCAATTCATCTATTGGAACCATGATTTGGTAAACACCATTAATCGAAGTATTGAGTGGAAGAGAAAGGGATTTATCTAGAATTTTTTCGCTAGATGAGTTTTGGAAGTGCAAATCAATATCGATTGCAGATGAAGCCGCTAACAAGTTGAGAACGAATATTTGGTTTTCATCAACTTCAATGGTGAAAATGTCAAAATCATCATCGATTAAATCACCCGAAATGTATGTGCCTTGGCAATCGGAATCCAAGTGTGGTTGGCTACATGTCATCGTGTCAATTGCCTCAAAATTGTCTGTAGGTGCAGGTCTGAGATTCGGTAAATCATCTGTTACCGGAATTACTGATTGACACTTAGACGTGTTATCGATAAAAATAGTGTGATTTCCAGCCTGTAAATTGGCTGTAAAATCACTTCCATTTGCAACATCATTTCCTTGTTGGTCTTGGATACTAGCCCACGAATCTTCACAATCAACCCATGCTACACCATCGGTTGCCATTATGGTTTCAGAATGTGCAGAACTAGTCATTGGGAGTAGCATTAGTATAGCGACAAGACACAAAACTCGCTTTCCCATGATTGGTGCGGTACGCTCATACTCCTTCAAATCATTCAAGACCAGCGTACTTCCAGCCCAATTCATGGCGGGGTTAGGGCGTACAGTAATTGCTCGCCATCGGATGGCTAGGTTATGGGCTCTTGGCGATCGTTCGAACCCAGTTTCAAAGGCCCCAGGGCTAGTAGTAACCGATGAAGAAATAGAAGCCTCATGGGCTCCATTTACAACCTCTAGTGATGGAGGGATTCCGCGAAGGATAAATCTCAATTCTAGAGCTCCTTTTGCCCCTTGGGAAAGTGAAGATAACGGACCAAACATGTCCGCATCAATTGGCCATGTTTTACCTCCATCTCTGGATGAAGCGGATGCAGGGGAAGTCGCCTCAAAGGGGGAATTGCTACCCCTCTCATGGCAAGCATTGAATCACGATGAAGGTCTAATGGATGATAATTTGAATCCTCATGTAGTGGTACTTACAGATGCCCTACAGTTAGCAAATCGGCCCGGTAGATTGGTTGAGGCAATACATGTAGTGAAGAAAAGATTCCCTGGTGCATTACTCTGGGCTCCTGGTATCGGGGGGCCAGATAACTGTGCAGTTCTTTCTTGGTTTGGCATTGATTTATTCGATACAACTCGTACCAAACAAGCTGAAGCCCATGGTGCTGTATTAACTTGGAATGGTCCAAGAATCGCTATGGAAGGCGAATCATCAAACAGTCACTGGCGTAGTGCCTTGGCAGAAGTACGCTCAGCGATTTCCTCCAATTCACTGCGAGAACTAGCACAATCACAATCCCTCAACAGTCCTAGGTTGGTCGAGCACATGCGAAACCACGACAAAATAATCTCAAAATCCGAAGGTGTGCTATCACAAATTGTAAGTGAAGGTAGTGCATTGCGAGTTCATAGTTTAGAATCACATGACGACCCGATAATTTTGGATTGGTTTGATTATATTACTAACAAATATCAGTCGCCAGAAGGTTTGGATGATGTCTTGATTTTGCTGCCATGCTCAGCACGAAAACCATACTCCTCATCTAGAAGTCACAAAGCCTTCAGAAATGCTATGAAGCATAATTCTGGGCACGAAGTTATAGTCACATCTCCCCTTGGTTTAGTTCCTAGAGATTTGGAAGAAGTATGGCCAGCAGGACATTATGACATACCGGTTACTGGAGATTGGACTCAAGATGAAGTGAACCGAGTAACTGAGATGATTGATGCACTGCTGGCAAAGAAACAGTACCGCGTTATAATCAATCATTCAGGACTAGAATACTCGTGTGATATTCCGGTAATTGATACAAGACAGGGTTCCTCAGCAACTAATCATGAGTCACTGCAACGACTGGAGAAAGCTGTAGCAGAAAATATGCAAACAAAGAAGCGTAGTGGCGAGAGAATAAATTTAGACAATTTCCGCTCTGTTTCTAGATTTCATCACTTGAATTCTGATTGGCTAGAAGGAGTCCAAGTTCGTGGGCGTTTCCCCAGATGGAAAATTCTCAAAGATGGGGAACAAATTGCGATGTGGGCTCCAGAAAGAGGCGGATTTTCAATTGCGAAGGCGTGTATTGAGATTCTAGATAGATGTGATTCGCTCAAGCGGATCACATTGAAAGAAAATATCAAGTGGAAAGGAGATGTAAATCTTGCAAATCTTGAATCCTATGATTCCTCAATTAAGGCAGGAGAGGATGTTTTAGTGATGCAAGGCTCGCAGTGCATCGGTTCTGCTCGTGCATCTGCACCTGCATGGGAGTGGTCTGGAACCCCAGGTCGGCTAGCAAAAATGCATCAAAGGCTGTGAATCAAACAAATTTGCCATGCGTAGCGGTTAAGAATGGGAGATAGGTCGGCGGAATGCTCGGAGGTTCAATCATGGCACGTATGTACGCTAAGAGGAAAGGTAAGTCCGGTTCCACAAAGCCACACAATCAATCAGCACCAGAGTGGTCTAACACCGACTCTGCTGCTGTTACTGAATTGATCATCGAGTTGGGTAAAGAAGGTCACTCTTCTGCAACAATCGGAACAATTCTTCGTGACCAACACGCAGTTCCTGATGCACGATTAGTTCTAGGAAAGAGAATCTCTGCAGTTCTTGCTGAAAATGACATTGGCGGAACCTACCCTGAAGATATGATGAATCTAATGCGTAAAGCAGTAGGAATCATCGACCACCTTGGTTCTGGAAACCACAAGGATATTCACAACAAGCGCGCTTTGGAATTGACCGAGGCAAAAATCCGTCGCCTAGCAAAGTACTACATCAGTGAGGGACGCCTCTCTTCTGAATGGAAGTACAAGCGCGATGAACTACGCTTGATGGTTGAGTGATAATACACTCAACTTCATAACCACCTACGTGATGAATCATTTAGGTGAGTCGATGAATAGCCTGCTTCAGACTTCAATTTTTTCTTCTCTTGAAGACGAATTGAAACTTGTGGCATCCAAAATTGAGTCAGCAAAAGTTGTACAATTAATGGCTCCAGCAGATATTGAGGGAGTACTGGCATTGGCACAGTTAGAATCAGCCTTGTTAGATAATTCGCAGCATTATCGTAGGAGAGTTCTATCTCCGCGTCGACATGTTAGTAGAGACCATGTTCCAGAATTGCCAGAGGTTGACGGTTTGATTATCCACATAGATCCATTCCATGAAACCCAATCTGCAATAGAGATAAATGATGACTATGTTCATATTTTTCCTCTATCGGTTTCAGTCAAATTCGGGTCATCTAGCAAAGAGCATAATGGCGCAGTTGAATGTGTGGCAATATGTGCAGCAATCGCATCGATACTTGCACCAGAAGGTGCAAGGGTACGTAAACAGCGTTCAATGGCAATCAGCGGTAGTTGGTTACGAGGAGGGGCAGATTCAGATTACGACCCGGTTCTTTCATTGATACGTGAACACCTTGATTCAGAAGGTTCAGTGGACATTTGTCCTCTCCCAGAAGTACCTTCGCCAGAAATAGAAATGATTCCAGGGCTATCAAAAATGATGTTGAAGCGATTATCGAAAGGTTGGCCAAAAATGGATGTTGAACAGAGAAGTTCAGCAATTAGTGAATTGGTATTGCCAGCACTCCGTTTAGATGGAATCTCAACGATGAGGCTAGAAGAACTGGTTTGGCATCGAATTATGATTCCTGGAAATGAAGTTGATATCGCAAGTCAACTGTATCGCGCAAATTCCCTCTGGCCCGAGGATATCGAAGAAGCTAAGATTCATGCTAGTAGTACTTTGGATAGCCTAATCACAAGTGGACATTTGTGATTAATCTACAATCTTTAGAATTCTTCCACAGCCAGTACAAGGTAATCTGAATGGTCTTTCATCGGTGGTTATTGAATTTGGTGTGCCACATGCTGGACATTCTATCACAGGATATGTGACTTGGCTTGCAACAGCGGCGTTTCCTTTTCTCCTTGGGCTGGCAACCGCTGTAATTATCCAAATTGATATGGAAATTCCAGCAATAGCCCCCACTGTAAATGGAGGGTAACCTAAGAACAGTGCAAGTAAGACTGCAGGTATTAATGACATCTCAATCCAAAGTGCACTTCGTCTCTTGTTACGAGTTAGTCTCATAGAGAACATTATGCCACCAGCGATTAGAGCAAATGTGATTGAACTCAAAGTCATAGGGGCATTTAGATAATCTCCACTTGGCATGGCTTCAAAATAAAATGTAGCACTTGGTTTAAGATTTTCAACGCTTATGTCGATAGATTCTCCAAATGGAGTTCTTCGCTGAGAGAAATCGATTGAATCTTCACCTTTGATGGATGCACCGGTTAAACTAGCCATCATTCCAGTGTCAATTTCGATACTCATGTCATAGCTAGACCAGATTGGTGTAGGTTGTACTTTGACGAAATTTCGTAGGAGTACAGTTTTTTCATTTTCCTTGACGATTTCTAAAGTTGAAATGCTCAGAGTGAGCGGATGTGGAGTTACCTTTTTCTGGCCTTGTAGATTTACATTGAATGAAATTCGCTCTAAATCTTGTATGTTGCTTCCAATCAATTCTTCTAATTCAATTGCCATTCCATCATTCATGTAAGTTGGTGCAAGGTTGACCATCTGATTTTCAAATTCATTTCTCTCAACATCATCGATCATTCGATTTTGCCTGTCGTCATCATTTACCATGCCCGAATTAAAAATGCGTAATGGAAGGGATAGACCAGGGTCCTCACTACCGATGTTATCCATCCCCCATCGCATCCAATATGCAATCTCACCATCGATTATAAGGTCGATATTTCTTTCAAGAGTGAGCCACCCATCCTCAGTAGATAGGTTCATGTCCATTTTTACGATAAGATGAGAGCCTGCTCCATCAGAGCGAAGCGGTTCTTCGGTAGGATAGAATCCACCACTTCCTTGATTGCCATCATCAAATGGTTGAATAATGAAGGTAGTCAATCCCGACTGTACAGGTGTTCCGGATTGAATTTGAATGCTTGCTTCAACGGAAATCTCTTGTTCGCCTGATGTGGTAGCAACCCAAGTCCAAGTTAGTCTGACGTAATCGCCGCTACTGGTTACAATAGGATCGCCGGAAACAACTGCTCCATTTACTCGTAATTCCAAGGTATTTGCGTGTGCTGCAGTCATCTGTCCAAATGGTGATGCAACAATCATCGAGAGGTAGACTTCCATACCGTCACTAACTGGTTCTTCGAGTCGTAAACTCACAATCGGTATATCTGCAGTCACGGATGACTCATCACCAATTCCTCCCCAAGAAAATGTTAGTCCAGCATCAGTTCCTGGAACGCTGAAAACGACAGTTTGTGCTGATAGTGTAACTGTAATTGCACTGGAAGAAGAAATAGAACCAGCGTCCACATTCACATCGATTGTTAATTGCCCTGAACCTGCTGCTAAGAATGAATTTGTTTGGTCTGTTGTTCCCGTGAAAGTATCGCCACCAATGGCGACTTCAACAGAGGCGTTAATTTGTGCACCACCTGCATTAGCAACTTCATAATCAATTGAGAATTCCCATGTAGATGAAGGATAAGCACCAGGCCATGATGGGTCGATTTCCCAACTAGCAATCTCTTCTTGCTGAGCGATAGCATCTGAAATTTTCTTTTCCTCAGATTCTTCAGCGAGGTCGGCTTCGAAAGGTGACATCTCGCCGGAAGAAGCAGGTCCTAAGAGGAACAATTCTACAGTTGTGGAATCACAACAAACTTCCTCGGAATCAGCTGCCACCTCAGTTAGTGGAAGGCAAGATGCTAGTAGAATTGCGCACAGAATTAGCGGTTTTATTGTGCGCATTCCGAAACCACCGGACTGTTCTACAAACATTCACCTATTGAACACTATGGCATTATGAGCCCCTAAGGGGCTCAAAGTGCCTTCTCTAGCAGATTACCGAGTTCCTTCTCAAATAATCCAACCAATGCTTCTCCAACTTCACCTTGAAGTTCGTCGGGTAGAATACGAAGTCCAAGTCTTGCAGCAGCACGACTTGCTTTCAGCTCAGCATAAACTGAGCGCGCTTTTGCGTTGAAGTAATATGAAATTGCTTCTTTCAATTCTTCTTTGAGTTCTTCATCAGCATCCACCTTTTGTCGGATGTAGGTTTTGATTTCGTCCTTGACTAAATCTCGGACTGCTTCAAGAAGGATATCTTCTGTAGCCATCAATTCTTTTACTTGGGAGCCGAGGTTTCCGGTGAGTAAACGTTCGATTGCCATGTTCGGTCCTGTGGGTCAACCATTTTGAATCCACCTATCGCATAATTGAATAACCTGACCTGCAAGTTTAGTTCATGGAATTCTCCACGATTGGCGCTGAAGATTCATTGGATGAGGCTAAGTTACGACTAGAATCAGTAGATGCGTTAATCGTTTGGGGCTCGGATATTATACTAGGGGTGTTGATTGAAAAGCACCTTTCTCGAGGCGGTAATTGTGGTAGTGCATGTGAATTGGACGTACTTGTTGATCCTTCAGTCGAACAAAATCAAGTCTGGCGACCTAAATACATCATAACGACTGATGATGGAGAGCCAGTAATGCTCAGTCATGGACCATGAGTAAACCATTCTCTTCAATGATTGCATACCCAATTCTCTCAAGTTGAACAATAGTTCCAACAGAGTATTCATTGTCTTCTAAAATTCCTTCAATGGTCTCTATATTCTGGCCATTGACAATCGTCAATGTTGATGGTTTTCCGCCTGCTACCCAATGCACAACACTTCTCTTGTCGCTACGATCTATGCTCTCAACATTACCATCAGCATCGATGTCACACAGGTCTTTCAAGCGAATTGGTCTGCCTGAATCATCTTCTTCAATCCATACTCCTTCATCTATTGAGTAATTCCGAGGTTTCATTTCGGTATCTGAGTGTGATGAAATCGAACCTGTTTTGGGGAAATTACCCTTTAGGACAACAGGAAAAGCATCCCTGACGAATGCTAGTCTTGGAGCATTTGGGTCAATCACTTTTGTATTGTGAGAATACAATGTTGATAGAGGGACAGCTATATCTTTCTGAGTTAGTCCTAACTCTATCCAGAATGCCCTAAGTGACTCTGGTCTGATTCCCCTCCTAGAAAGTGCAGATAATGTTGGCAATCTTGGGTCATCCCATCCGTCAAAATTACCTTCTGCAATGTCTTTTTTCATCTGAGAAGTCGAGAATGCCCCGAATTCGTGAACTTTTACTCTACCCCAGTAAATTGTTTCAGGATATTCCCATCCAAAGTGTTCGTACAACAGTGTTTGCTTTCGAGTAGAATCCATCAAATCCTTACCTCTAATGATGTGTGTGACTTTCTGAAGGTAATCTTCAACAGCGGATTGGAAATCAAGTAGCGGCCAAACTCTCCACTTGTTGCCAACTCTTGGATGAGGATTAGTTTGTATTCTCGCAGCGGGCCAATCACGAAGTGCAGGATTTTTCAGTGTCATATCTGTTTTTACTCTTAGTACAGCATCACCTGGTTGATATCCCGCCGGATCGTTCATCATCTTCCAACCTTCCAGATTTTTAGCGACATCATTGCCTCTACATGGGCACTCGGTTTTTGAGACTCTGAATTCCCTAAATTCATCAGCTGAACAAGTACAAACATATCCAAATTCTCCCTTGATCATCAACTCTGCATAATCATGGTATTCTTGCATTCTTTCACTAGCAATCACAATTCTATGTGCTGAGAATCCACACAACCACTCTTGCTGAACAGGAATGGATTCGTAAGCCTCTAACATTGGAGGCTTGACCGTGGTGTCTGTATCGTCGAATCTTAGAATCAATTCTCCCCCGAGATCCTTAGCATATTGCCCGTTAATTACGAGACCTCGAGAATGACCGAATGAAAGTGGGCCGTTTGGATTTGGAGCAAAACGCAATACAGGTTTCCTGCCATTCAGATTAGGTAATTCAGGCAAACCTTCTCTACGTGTTTGCACTTTTCTTTCTAGCAAGTCAGGAGCCTCGATTTCGAGAATTTGGCGTATAGATTCGATTCCATCTGATTCTGCCATGGCATTTGCCTTGGCAACTTCTTGTGCTACTAAGGGTGCTACATGCTTACCATGAGGTCTCAAGTCGGCACGGCTACCCATTATTCTGCTGATTACAGAACCTGCCTGTCCTTTGCCGTCATATTGGTAGCTATTTTGCAATGCAAGGTGGCGAATTAAGTCCAATGTTGCCTGGTCCGGCTGCCACTCCATGTGAGGGCGTGGGGCTTTTAGTTCTTCAAAACAAGGTTCGTTGGAGTGCATTTGGGCGTGGTGGAGGAGTTCCTCCCCATGCGTCACTAACAGTTTTCCAAGACCACCTCAAGCACTCATGTGGCCTCTCACCCTTGACTAATTCCTTCACAGCAATTTTTGTTTTTGGGTCTGAGGGATAACCACTTCCTAAATCTATACCCATTTCTTCGGATAATTGTTCAACAGCACGATCTCTAGTTACTTTGGCGATGATACTAGCAGCACTTACTTCCGGATGATTTTCATCAGCCTTGTGTTCTGCTATACAATTTAGATTTGATTTGCTAGAAACATTTCTTGCGAATCTGTCAGCATTTACATCGCAGGCATCTAACATAATTTCGCCTTCAGGCATTATTGCCAATGCTTCGGCAAACAAATCAACCTCTAAGTCATTAAGATTCAATGAATTATCTATTCTTTCAGGGGAACAAATCACTACATTATGAGGCATCTCACTCAAAATATCAAAGAGTTCATCTCGCTTTTTTTTGCTTAAATCCTTCGAGTCCTTAACGCCTAATTCTTTGAGATGTGTTTGTGATATCGATGCAAAAGCACAAACTACGAGAGGGCCAATAACCGACCCCCTGCCTGCTTCATCTACTCCAATCTTCATCCTATCACTCACAAGTCTAGGTCGTCTAAATCTAACATGTCGCGAACATCTGGCTCATTTTTTGGAGTTGGTACAGTTCTGGCAGTAACAGGAACTATGTCATCAGGCAATGCAACATTAGCGCTGTGAGGCTTGCTAATTTCACCCTCGGCAATATCGCTTGCTAAGTCATCTAGTTTTGTCTTTACAGCCATTGTATCATGATGGTCGAGTACAGTACTAGCAGCGCCAACTAGTTGTGAATCAACTGGTTGTGCACTTGGTTTTCGTTCTCCTCCGACCGCTTGGAACATCCCTGTGAAGACTTCTGATGGAATCTGAGGAGATTCTGTAATCTCTGGAATTGACTGTTTTTTGTTTGCAAATTCAGCCATCCAATCTTCTGGCTGTTCTTGAGCATCTGTAGGCGGCTTGTTTAGAGCCGCATATTCCAATCTAGATTGTCTGTCACGAAGCGATTTGTTAATCATTAAAGCACTAACCAAAGTGGCAAAAATAATCCATTTCCATGCCCAAATTATTGCAAAAAAAGTAGCTACGAAATCCGTCAAAGAATTAACCACAGAATTTTCCTCATCAGCAGTTTTTGCAGCAGCATCGAAACTTGTATTAGCTGAATAATAAAACGGATTTTCCTCAGCAAGACGGCTGTGAGCGGTTATGTTTAGATAGAATTCATCGTTTGAATTTTGGTCATCTGGTATCTCAGCCCAAGCGCGGAATGTGAAGTTTGAACCCTTTTCTATATCGATTACTTCGAATGATCGAATGTTGGTAGTTCCATCCTCAATAATTGCGTTATTTGGTGGTATGAAACTCATTTCGGTAAAGTATGATGATGACATCCTAACGATTAAACCGTCAGCAGTATTACCTTCATTGCGCATTGTTACTACGACCTCTAGTCTGTTAGAGGTTACAGAACTCGCTGCATTCTCCCACAGCCAATTTACTCTAGGAGCAGTTGAGGAACTTATTGAAATCGAATCAACTAATTCACCACTTTCTAATTTCAATTGTACTGTAGCTGAAGCAGGAAGTAATCCTTCAGCACCGTCAAAGGTTGTCATGTTTAATGGAATTGATGCACTAGAACCTTTGGATAGACCAATTGGTTCAGAAGTAATTTCGAATTCCATCCCCGAGTCGTCAATAACAAAGAGCATGAAATTTTCAAAGAAGTTCCCAGTATTTTCTATCTCGATACTTTGTTGACAAGTTTGATTCCATTGTACTGTACTGCAATTATCATTATTAGTTGATATTGTTCCAGAGCGCTGCCAATCAATCACGGAAGAAATCATGACAGAACTTGCTCGTTGTGGAAAAGATTGTGGCATTACGATTAACTCTACATCAAAGGTGCCAGCGTTGGTATTTGGTGCATCAAATCCGATTTCGATAACTCTTGACTCATTAGGTTCAAGAGATTGAAATTCAAATGCATTGAATATAGCAACAGTCCAGTTTTCTGCTTCGATTCTATCGTCATTTAGGTTTCCTAATTTCAGAGAAGCATCGAGATAAGTGTCCACGTTTCCGTTGTTACGAATAGTAACTTCAAGTCGTCCATCATCTCCAGGTTCTATACTCAAATTGTCATCTACAATGTCTACAGTCATGTTGTGAAATGTTTGCATTTCTAATGAAAACGTCCAACTTTCTACACGTTTGTCCAAATTCGATTCCGCTTCTAGAGTGAATGTAGGACCAGTTCCTGCGAGAGGCGCACCGTCAACTATTGAAGGCGTAATTATCCAGAAATTAATGAAAATATATTCACCATCATCGAGTTCTATGTGAACTTCATCGTCGTTATTTTCATCACCAACGAATCCATATTGCCAATTTGAATTGGTATTCATTCGCACTTTAATCAAATCATCAAAACCTGCATTATTCGAAATATTAACTGCAAGACTGGTGTTTACATTTTGTTGAACATAGAACGAAGAACCATCATTTGCTCCAAAATTTAGATTGGACCATCTAGATACAATCACGTCAACATCGTGGATAATACTCCAATCTGGAACTTCTTGACAGGTGATATTCAGGCCGAATGAAATTGTTTCGTAATTCGAATTAGGGAGCACAGTGACATTAATCATCATCTCCCCTAGTCTTCCCGATCCCACTCTAGTCCAATCAATTGGTAAATCTTCGACGGATATGTTACTGTCAGAATTGTTCAAAGATATTGCAAAATGGCGCTCGTCACCCACGATATTATGCCATGCAATTCTGAATTGAACAGTTTCATCAGGATGTATTACAACCTCTTCATCAATGAAAAAATCGAATGGTGTGTCACTAGCACTGACGGAAATAGATGGTAGCACCAGAGTTGCAATTAGTATCGCAACTATTCGGCGCATATTCTCTCCAACACATCATACATAAGAAAAGTACGGAACATATGTTCAGTGATACGATTTTAGGATGTGTAATGAAACAAAATGGTATATACTAATTGTTGTCGTTGCGGCGCAATGCACAGAAAATTCTTAACCGCATTTGTAGCCTTGTTGATGCTGACAGCGATCCCGCTCTCAGTATCTGCTGACGAAAACGAAGACATACCGACCAATGCGGCCGCTACAGGAGTTCACGAATCCTTAGTCGCAGCATTAGCACATGCCGACTTAGTTGCCGCATTGCAAGGAAGTGGCCCGTTCACCGTCTTTGCCCCAACTGACCAAGCATTCACAGATGCAGGAATTGATTTAGCCAACTTCAATACTCCTGAATTGAATGCTACATTGAGAGACATTCTACTCTACCACGTTTTAGCAGATAGCAGTGTTATGTCAGGCGATGTTACAGACGGACTGACCGTTGAAATGATGAATGGAGATAATGCGAGTTTCACTATCGCAAATGGTGTGGTATCTATCGAAGATGCGAATGTAACCACAGCAGATGTAATTGCCAGCAATGGAGTAATTCACATCATCGATAAAGTGTTGATGCCATCAGACGATACTCCAGAAGAGCCTGCAAATGATATACCTGCAGTGGCAACTGGAACTGGTGTACACACCGTCCTAGTCGACGCAATCGTACAAGCCGGACTGCTTCAAACACTACAAGCCGATGGTCCATACACGATATTTGCTCCAACAGATCAAGCATTTGCTGACGCTGGAATTAGTCTAACTGATTTTGACGGAGAAGAGGGTACATCTGCACTTGCAAATGTACTAGCATATCACGTTACAATGGGCGCAGTTACATCTGATGCATTGAGTGACGGAATGTTTGTGACTATGTTGAATCAAGAGCAAGTTAGAATCGGAGTAACTCCGGGTGGCGTTATTGTAAACGACGCAAATGTGACAACTGCCGATGTAACTGCAAGTAATGGTGTTATCCATGTAATCGATAAGGTATTGATGCCTCCAACAGCTCCCGAAGGTGAGATTTGTTACAACATGATTACCCACACAATTTCACCAGGAGTTGGTGAAGAAGAGTGTGAAGGGCACATGTACGTCACTGATTATGAAATGAACGGCCAAAACATTACTGGTTGTTACAATATGGTGACTCACCAAGTTACCAATGTCTCAGAAGCGGAGTGTGACGGTTACATGTGGACTGCCGCAGTAAGCCTACCAACTACTGCTGCGGCCACATCCATTCACACATCTTTGGTTGCAGCATTAGGTGCAGCGGGTCTAGTAGACACGTTGTCTGGTGAAGATGAGTACACAGTATTCGCACCAACAGATGAAGCGTTTGCTGCGGCAGGAATAGATCTGAGCGACTTCAACACAGATGAAGAAATTGCAGCTCTTGCAGATATTCTGCTGTATCACGTTGTTGCGGGAACCATTCTTTCCTCAGACCTGTCCGAGGGTACTAACACCGTTACTGCAGCCAATGGAGATGAACTAACTGTTGAGGTATCCACCGCAGGTGTTGTGGTTGGTGCTGAGATGGCCAATGTCATCATTGCAGATGTACCAGCAAGCAATGGAGTAATTCACGTGATCGACAAGGTCATAATGCCGCCTGCCGATGCTGTTGAAGAGAATCAAACTGATGAAGT
>CEVN01365339.1_pt1 | contig 24590 bp, 20 predicted proteins | sample 427041 | NCBI WGS metagenome assembly CEVN01 (sample SAMEA2623463, study PRJEB7988) | marine metagenome | biome: marine biome (ENVO:00000447); feature: surface water layer (ENVO:00002042); material: "saline water (ENVO:00002010), including plankton (ENVO:xxxxxxxx)" | depth 5 m
ATCATACATCGAGGTCGCCTCGGGGCGTTATCTAAGGCTGGTCCAATCCTAAGGTAGTGTGAATAATCTATCATCGCCGTGGCCATCCAGTAAGCCGATTCTAACGGCTGCGTCTAGCCAAGCGTGTGAGTAATTTATTGCCCCGAAGGCCCGCACTAGGTCTCCTTCCTGCATGAAGTGCCTAGCATCAGATGCATAATCATCGCACATTCTGAGCATTGATGTAAGCCTCTCTTGTTCGGATTCTCCGTTTGCAATAGGAGTTGCCTTGGATCTGGCTTCCTCGGTCAGAGCTAGGTACTTCTCTACGAGTTCGATTGAGACAATGTTATTCGACATGAGTCACCTAATTCATACCGAGTTCGGCAGAGGCAATATCGCTGAGTTTGAAGAGTCTGGTTCTACCTTGCTTTCTGACAGAAAGTAGTCCCGCTCTGCGAAGTCCATTGAATATCTGAGAAAGTCTAGTCCTTCCAACTTCCAAAACGGCTTGTAATTCAGCATCGGAAGGTGAAACCTCTCTTCCAGATGCCGCCTCCAGTATTGTCCTCTCATTATCTGAGATATATGTAAATCTAGATCTGTCGAATGGTTCATCTGGTTCCCAAGTAGGTCCAAATTGGACATGAGTTTGAGAGACTACAGGAGGAGCTAGAGGGACGATTGGCATCTCTGGTTCGGGCTCGTTTTCAACGAATTCGGGTGTTTGATCCAGATCAAATAGGGTTTTCTCTGGTACTGTTTGTTCGGGGACCTCTGGTACTGTCCCTAGGCTTGGGTCTGCAGTCCAAAGAGACCCTTCATCAGACATCACAGATACTTCCTCGGCAGGAGTAATCGAAGTATCTGGAATAGCTTGTGATTGGAACGATGGATTCTGGTCTTGAACTACGGTTGTGCTAGTCGACGGGACGAAAGGTTTTGGTTCAGGATTAGCAACAGTTACAGGCTTTCCGTCGGGCTCTTTTGGCATCTCGTCACCAGTAATCACAGTGCGGTTTAGCAATCCTCCGAAAGCTCCTGTAACTGGAGTTCGTGACTGTTCTTCAGTAGCATCTATGATTTCGACATAGGAATCTAAGGTCCCTTGGCCTTCTTCAGGTGGGTTGGATGGTTCTGGAGGCTCCTGTTCTGGTCGAACTTCCTCAATTTCAGGAATTGTCTCATCCCAAACGGGTTCATTTTCGGGCTCGATTTCGTCTTCCCACATATCGTCTGGTTCGACATCCCATTCATCGGAGTCTTCTACAAATTCTCTGTCTTCTTCGCGGAATTTATCAATCTCAGCGATTTCAGAAACTTGGACTGACTCTTCTGGTTCATTTTCGATCTCAAACGACACTTCTGGGACATCATCTATCCCGCCACTCCATGACATTAATCTCTCTAATGTGCCCTCAGAACCATTTCCTCTACGCTCGTCCAGCAAGTCCCTACACAGTTTCACAACATCGCGTGGGTGCCCCCCTGTGCGTTCCATCATTGCACCCATAAGTTGGGTGTTGATTATCCACCTCTCGCGGGCCTTTCTGCGGATTAGGTTGTCCGCTAGTTTCTGTACATCCTGCTTAGAGAAATCATCAAGTTGTTCGATGTCATACGCTTCAGCAACAGACTCATCAAGTGATTTTAGTTGCAAAGGAGTAGCTGTAACGATTACTAGTGCCCTAAGTCTCTGTAATAGTGGAGTGATTCTTGTCAATAACTCATTCAGAGGAGTCGAGGTAGGATAATCTAGAGCAATTAGAGGTAATGGTCCTGTCTCTTTGTCTAGAATCTCAACTAATGTTTCACACATTCGAGATGTGGTCCTAGGAGTCTCGTAACCCGCGAAATGTACCGAAAGTTCGTTTAGAATCGAGTTTACTGGATCCGTTTCGGGCCAGAATTGACTTACGAACTTGTTTCTAACTTGAGAAGAAAGTGCATTCACCATTGAAGTCCTCCCACTTCCTGACTCGCCTACTAACAAAATGTTCCTAGGAGATTCTGAGATAATGTACTCGCGTAGTCTGATCATCAACGAATCTCGGCCAACTAGATCCTGGGCCCTAGAAGGTTCAATCGGACGATGGTCGAAGGGGTTACCTCTCAAAGGAGGCAAATCAAGCATCGATACCGCCTCTGAAATCATTACCTTAGCAGCGGCTTCAATCATTCTTAATGTTCACGCATTCTGACGCTTTTCACAAGGTGATTTAACGGGTATTTCACATATTCCGAGGTGTCTTTATTCATCCATTTCCTTACAGTGTAACGAAATGGTTTTTCATTAGTTAACGCTTTGTTAACGCTTTATTGATGCGTTAATGATGCGTTAATACCCAAATTAACGCTTAATTTACCCCTAATCGAGTAGGATATAGTCCGAACTTCGTCACTAAGTCACCTGTTTGCAAACAGTTAGAAGCCCCATTCTCCGGGGCGTAATGATACTATGCCAGTAGACAGCAGTCGCCTAGAGGGATTCTACAAACTATCAGTTTCGGAACGCAGAGAGATGCTAGCAGAATTAGCAGGCCTAACTCCTGAACAAGTTGAGGCGTGGTCCGCCAGTGGAGAGTTGTCTGAAGAAGCTGCAGACAGAATGATAGAGAATGTAGTTGGAACATATTCCCTACCCATCGGAGTCGCGACCAACTTCATCGTTGATGGGGAACACTACCTAGTTCCTTTTGTGTTAGAAGAGCCTAGTGTGGTTGCGGCTGCTAGTAATATGGCAAAGAGGTGCCACCAGAAAGGAGGATTTACCTCAAACAATGATGATCCAGTAATGATTGGTCAGATCCAAGTTGTTGATTGCGAGAATCCTACATCTGCGGCGAAGACGATTATTGAGAAAAAGCAAGATTTGATTGATTCGTGTAACGAAGTTGATCCGATTTTAGTCAAATTTGGTGGTGGATGCAGAGATATTGAGGCCCGAATTATTGAAACGGAGTCCGGGCCAATGGTAATTGTCCATATCTTAGTCGATTGTAGAGATGCAATGGGTGCAAATGCTGTCAATACTATGGCCGAAACCATCGCCCCCAAGATAGAAGGGATGACTGGAGGAACAGTTATTCTCAGAATAATCAGTAATTTGGCCGTCCACCGACTGGCCCGAGTTAGTGCAGTATTCACTCCGGAAGAGATGTCAGACAAGGGCGATACTGCTCAAGGTACTGAGGTTATTGATGGAATTCTGCAAGCATATCACTTCGCTAAGGCTGATCCGTTCCGTGCTACGACTCACAACAAGGGAATAATGAATGCAATTTCTGCTATAGCGATTGCCTGTGGACAGGACTGGAGGGCAATCGAGTCTGGAGCTCACAGTTTTGCTTCACATGAGCGAATATACGGATCACTTACACATTGGGAAAGTGATGGAGCAGGTAATCTAGTTGGGTCTATTGAACTCCCTATGGCAGTAGGCCTAGTCGGAGGTGCCGTGCGTGTACATCCTGCAGCACAAGCGAATGTCGCACTAATGGGAATATCAACAGCGGATGAGCTTGCTAAGGTAATGGCCGCCGCTGGACTGGTTCAGAACTTGGGGGCGCTCAGAGCGCTTGCCACTGTTGGTATCCAGGCTGGGCATATGAAGCTCCATGTGAGAAACATGGCTGTTACTGCAGGAGCCGAGGGTGGCGAAGTAGATACTGTGGCTGCTAGACTACGCGCTCAAGGTGGAAGAATTACTCAGAAGGCAGTTGAAGAAGAGTTGGCAAAGCTGAGATCTGAATGATTATTCGGCCTCTAATGTGCCCTCATCGGATGATTCGTCTGAGAACTCATTGATTGACAACTGTTCTTCAGGGGCTAGTGAGGCAGCCAATTGGGCGCTCGTGAGGCCCATATTCTCTGCTTCTTGTCTGAACCAAGAACGTACCTTTCTGTACTCTACTTCCGGGCATCCGAAGTATTCAGCGAACCTGCGAGTGGTCGTAAGTCTACGAGTTAGGCCGTCTCTCCTACGGTCTAGAAGACCCATCTTTGCAAGGTCTCTGACATGCTCATAGGCTCGCTGTCCGAGCATGTCGACCAGTTGTGATTGCGCCATAGGCTGATGATAAGCCACCAAGGCTGCTGCGGGAAGCAATCTCTGAGGGATGTCGGCCCTGAATGACTCGGGTAAATGAGGAGAAAGTCCGGGTCTGACTTCGAAAATCCATCTACCAGCTACATCGGATAATTGCAGAGCTGAGTCTCGACGTCTGCGAATTGTAGATTGTAACTGCCTAAGTGATTCTTCTACCTCTGATGCCGGTTTCTCAAGTAATTCGGAGAGTTCCTCGACTGACATCGACCTACCTGCTCCGAAGAGTATTGCTTCAAGGATAGTAGAAAGTTCTGGATCAGACAAGTTCGGACACCTCCTGAATCTTAGGCTTAGGATTAAGCCTTAGAGAGAGAGTTGCAAAGTCTTCTTCCTCGTCCCAGAGGTCTCTGAGAGTAATATCTCCATTCCTACCGGTTTTCTGCTTAAGGTCAACGAAGCCTCTGTTGGTAAGGAAAAGAGCAGATATTAGTGCCGCTACTTGTGCCTCTGCTTCCGCTTCTTCTAGAGGAACTCCTTCATCTATTGACTTCAAAGTCAAATCTTCTACGAGCATTTTCAGAGAAACTGGTTCGCCTGCATCGGAACGTGATTTGAGCGATTCCCATGTCCTCTTTAGGTCTCCCTCTAGGTCCTCAATATGCAGGCTTCCGCTGAATCTTTCTCTAGCCCTATCATGAGCCTCTCGCCTCTCCTTCGCAATCTCTTCGCGCATTCTCTGCTCTGCGGCCAATCTCCCTGCATCTTGCAGACCCATTAGTAATTCACCGAGAGTCACGGGGCGGCTCTCGTCTCGATGGATACGGCCTTCGAACATTTGAGGCAGGGCCTCGGATGCCGCCCCGGAAAGTACTCCAACAGAGAAGTTGTAGTCTGCGTCATCGAAGTCTGCCTCCCAGCCTCCATCAAAATCCCAAATCTCTTCCTCTTCCTCTTCAAAGGCCCTCTCTTGCCTATCTAGTAGAGTAGCCGCTTGACCACGGAGTATGCACCAAGCCATACGAACTAATCTTCCACAGGTTGGTAGGTCGATATTTTCGGCATCTTCGATTCTTCGATTGAACATCTCAATGAAGGTTGTCAAATCGACATCCCAGGGGTCTAAATCGGATGACTGAAACAACTGGAAGACAAGTGCTACAGATCTGTCGAATGGATCAATCAGGAACTGGTGTTCGGCTTCCTCTAGTAATGAGAGTTCAACTAACCTGTCTAGGTATTTGCTAGTCTCTAGGTCTGCTTCGCTATCCAACATGCTTGAGACGATTTCGTCCCTCATTGCGTGGCCGTCGAAGACGGTCATGATTCGGTCTCCTTTTGCATCTGCTGGATTTCTTCTTCGGCATCATTTTCATCCACTAGAACGGACTCTCTCTCTTCTATGTCTTCTGTCCACTCTTCTGTCCTCTCTCTGAGAGAATCCATCGTGTCAACTTCTTGATCTGAATCTGCGACTTCTTCATCGCCTTCAATTTCGACTCCCGCTCTATCTGCTAGACCTCCTAAGCTCTTGGGGCTGCCCAAGGGCTCGGGTGCTCTGGGCATGTTCTCTGGGTCTGGGAGGTCGATCATCGACTCCTTGTCGGCTGCCGATTCTTCCTGTGCCTTGCGTTCGGCCTCAAACTGTTCTCCCATCTCTAGGGCGCTTGCCCTGTCAAAGTCGGTAATCAGGCGACTTCTACCGTCACCAGCATGAGTTACTCCAACATGGTGATCTGCTAGAGTTAGTGTTACCTTGCGCAGAGTGACCATGAGGAATTGTGCCCTTTGGCTACGCATCCTGCAGAGTGTGGCGATTCTCTCGGCATTGAATGGGTCAAGGTTCTGGTCAACCTCATCCAGATAGTAGAATGGACTGGGTTCGTAGTCCTGTAGAGCAAAGATAAGGGCCAACGCTGCCATTGACTTCTCACCTCCGGAGAGCATGCTCCTGCGAGTATTCTTACTCTTACCAGGAGGAACACAATCCATTTCCATCCCGCCTTCGAATGGGTTCTTCGGATTCTCCATTCTGAGACTTCCACTGCCTCCGGGCTGCAGAATCTCGTATACTTTGGAGAAATTCTTGTCTACATGATTGAACACAGCCATGAGTCGGATTTTCCTTTCAGACTCTAGTTGATCAGATAGTGAAATCAGTTGATCTCGTCTCGATCGAAGCAGGGTTGCATCCTCAGCCAATGCGGTTATTCTCTCCGCCGTGATGTCATATTGCTCTATTGCGAGCATGTTGACATCGCCGAGTTGGCCGAGGCGGCGCTCGAGCCCCTGCACGCTCTTCTCCGCCTCGGCTACTGTCGGCAGATCTACATCGGCCGGTGGAATCTCTATACCAGCAGCTGCTAATTCAGCTACAATCTCATCCAATGCCTCTCTCTTCTGCTGGATTTGTCCATTTAGTTCCTCAATTCGTGAAGAGAGAGTTTCTCTTCTCTGGGAAAGATTGTCCAGTGACGCCCTGAGACTTGCTCTCTCGTCAACAATCTCATCTCTGCGCTCATTGAGTGCTTTCTGCTCCTCATTAAATTGGGATGCTCGCTCTCTTAGATCGTCTAGTTTCTCTGTTGCTTCAGTTATGCTGCCCTTGAGTTCCAGGATTCTACTTTCTGCATGAGTTACGATTGAAATCTTCCTTTCTATTTGCTTGGAGATATCTTCAACTCTTTCTGCCAAGATTCCAATCCTCTCATTGGAACTTGATATGGAAGACTCTGCTACGAGTCTTTGACGCTCTGCCTCGGTCATCTTGCGTTCTGCGTCTCTCAGCTTCTTTGATAGATGATCAGGGGCATGGTCCTGTAGAGCCTGTGCGGCCTGTGACCTCTCTTCCGATACTGAGTCTAGTTCTTCCTTGGCCTCAGCGGCTGCTTGCTTAGCCTCGGCATTGCCCTTCTGATGATTCTTGAAGTCGGAAATTGCAGCTTGGACTTTCTTGCGAACATCTTCAACATCCTTCTGAGCCCTACTCATATCCGATTTCCAGTTACGTGCCTGTAGAACTTTGTCTGAATCATCTAGGCCATGAATACGGTCCCTCAATGCTTGCTGGTTACTTCGTAACTCTCTGAGAGCTGCTTCGACTGTGGAGTAAATCAGATTGGCATCATTTACTGCGGCTTCTAAGCGATCTAGACTGCTGGAAACGGAACCTCCGCCGAAGGCGTTTGCGGTATTCTTGGTGGCAGAGCCACCGGTCATCGCTCCAGAGCTCTCTATGAGAGAACCATCGAGTGTTACCATCCTGACTCCTCCCATGTTCCTCCTTGCAACTTCCATAGTATCAACGACCAGAGTGTTTCTGCTGGCATATCTTACAGCGGTGTCTATCTCGGGATCATAATCGAGCAAGTCATGGGCGAATCCTACAACTCCTGGGTTGTTGGCAACGATCAGAGACCGACCGCCTGGACGATTGATACTCAGTTTGTTCAGAGGTAGGAAAGTCGCCCTTCCTCCGCCATTTTTCCTGAGCCATGCGATACACTTGGCTGCAACATCATCATCGTTCACAACGATACTCCTGAGCCCTCCGCCCAAAGCCACCGCAAGGGCTTCTTCGTGTGAGTTGTCCTTGGGTGCTGTTAGTTCGCCTAGAGAGCCCAGTATGCCCTTGATTTCCCCGCTCTGTCTAAGTTTGGCCAGAGCGGCTAGTGTGATTGCAGAACCTGGTGCCTTGGTTCTCTCTTCCTGACGGACTCGAGCTCGACTTAACTCCCGCTCTGAATCTCTCACCCTAGTCTCGGCCCTATCTCTATCTTCTGCAAGTTCCGACTCCTGCTTCTGTAAGCGGCGTAGTTCCTCGGCTAGAGATGTTCTGTCCTCTTGTGGATTTTCGCTCTGTAGGTCTTCTCCGACGAGTTCGAGATCATCACGGACCATTGTTGCCTCTTCGAACATCTCCTCGAGGTCAGCAAGTTTGCTGGATGCGAGTTGTTCTGCCTGGTCAGCTCGATCTGCTGCGAGTCTCTTCTCGGCATATACCGACTGAGCCTCATCGACTTTGTCTGAAACCAGTCCCAAAGCGCGCTTGAGATCACGGCCATGTTTGTCCCCTGACTCTATTGCCTGCCTTGCTTCTGCCTCATCATTGGATGCCTCCTCGATTGCAGAATTGGAATCGATGAGTTTCTGCTGAGCGTTTTCCAGTGCAGTCTCAGCTTCTGACTGGGCTTGCTTGGCTCTCTCGAGTTCATTGCCGAATTCTTCGGCTTCGGAGTTCGCCGCTTCAATTGCTTCCTCTTGGTCGGCAATTCTGTCTCCTCCCGTTTCTATATCGATTTCATACTGACGGATGGTGTCGAGAATTTCCTTACCATCGCCACTCATGATTTCGTTAATCTCTGACTCGACTCTGACCATCTCTTCATCGAGCGAGAGCAGGGATTTATTGCCAATAGAGACTTGATTGCCAATCTCATCTATTTCGCCCATATAGCGAGTTCTTTCCTCGCCGAGTAGTTCGACATCCTCTGATCTATTCCTGTGTCTAGATTGATGAAGTACCATTCTAGAAGAGTCTAGGTCGTCTTGCAACTCTTTGAATTTGAGTGCCTGTTCACGCTCCTTTGAGAGGCTCTTGAGTCGAACCTTCTGGTCATCTTCGAGAATGCCAATAGTCTCAATGCTGTTCTCGACATGCTTCCTCTGAGTGTTGGACTTCCTAATCTCATCATCATAGGCAGTTACTCCGGCGACATCTTCGATGATTTTTCTTCTCTTGTAGGCCGTCATAGTCGCAAGATTGGTGACATCTCCTTGCTTGACAATATTGTATCCTCCAGCCCTTAGTCCAGCCTCTGCTAGGACTCTTCTCATCTCTGTGGCTGTAGACGGTTTGTCTCCTATTCTGAAGGCAGAGATTGGTGCCCCCTTTCTGCCGAGTTTGACTGTGCGAGTAAAACTGACTTCATCCGAGTCAATCCTCAACCTCCTTCTACCAGTATCATCAGCCTCATTGTTGAAGACAAGAGTAGCCGACATGTGCTTAGCTGGTCTTCCTCTCTCGCCACCATTGAATATCAGTTGAGTTACATTTTCTGCCCTTAGAGACTTAGTTGACTTGGGGCCTAAAACGAATTCCAAGGCATCTAGTGTATTGGACTTGCCAGAACCATTGGGGCCGGTTATCGCAGTGAATCCTTCTTCGAGAGGGATGGTTACTTCGCCTCCAAATGACTTGAAGTTCTCGAGTTCCATTCGAATTAGATGCATCCCCTCACCCTTTCGCCGTACGAATTATCGCCGACGACATTCGCTCCCTCCCAATCTGTTCGCCTATGAATGTTGAGGCTACCATAGGCGCAGCACAGCGATTACGGAGGGGGTGAAAAATCGCCACAATCAGTCGAATTCAGATGAGATTTCGATACCGCATATCAGAGCATGAAGCATCTCATTCCTAGGAGTTGGGACTCCAACTGATTCTCCTGCATCGACAATGGCCCCACACAGATGGTTAACTTCGGTCTTCCTGCCTGCCATGATATCCTGCAGCATCGAACATCTGTTATCAGATGTGTTAGAAGCAACCTCTCTGAGTAATGACTCGATATCTATGTCGGAGAGATCGACTCCGCTAGCTGTTGCAACTGTAGCTGCCTCAGACATCGCAGAGATTGCTTGGGCCCAGAGTTCAGGCACCTCGAGAAGGGCACCATTACGAACTCCGGCTATCGAGCAAACTGGATTTATTGCTACATTGACTAGTAGCTTTATCCAAATTGATTTGTTGATGTCATCAGACCAGTCTGGAGACAGACCCGCTTGATTTAGGATTTCAATTAGTCTCTCGGCATTTCCTGATGGTTTAGATGAATCGAGAGAGCCCAGGGTGATATTTCCACGACCCACCCAGTGTGTGCCTGTTTCATTTCTCCATGCACCATGAGTGGTAATCCCTCCTAGTGTTCTTTCTCTACCTAGGCGATGGGCAAGGGTTTGAGCGTGTCCCATTCCATTTTGTAGACTGATTGCTATTCCATCTTGAACAAGTATCTCATCAGCTATCTGGGCGAGTACTGGAGTCGAATCAGACTTGCTGCATATGAAGACTGCATCGCAACTGTTTGTGATAAAATCCGGGACTGGTCCTGACTCGCTATCGAAAGTAGTGAACCTCTCAGGAGGGATGGCCTCAATAGGCCCCTCGGGTGAGTGCAAAACCAAACCCAAAGAGGATAGTTTATCTGCAGAGTTTCCTCGTGAAATAGCCACTAATTCGCAGTTCGTATCCGATAGAGCGCCCAAAAGAACTCCGCCAATTGAACCCACTCCTAGAACTGCAATTCTCATTCGCTCGCCCCCGTAGAACGAGCAGAGAAGTGTAGTGTGATTTGTTCGCCATCCACAGTCAACCAAGCAGCCCACGCTGCCGTATCACTCTCTTCTACCGAGATAGTAACAAAGACTTGTGAATGTGATGAGATTTCTGAGGGATGGGAAATTACCCAATTGTCCCAAGTAACAGCATCTCCTACCCAGTCTACCGACATTGAGAAAGAATAATTCTCTCTGTTAACAATGCTAAATTCGCCTACATCGAGGCGTGAGTTAAGAGCGGCTGATTCGACTACAACATCTGAACCTTCGGTAACTCGGTATGCGGAAATAATCCTAGTGCCATCACATACTGCTAGCCATCCATCGGCAGAGAATCTTAGTGACCCATTGCCTGTTCCTGCTTGTGGAATCGAAATAGAAGATCTGTCTACAAGCTCCTTACTCCAATTTTCACTCGTATCGACATCTGCAATTACCTCCGAAGAAGGACAGAATACCGAGCCGGACTCTCCTCGGGCGATTGTGTATTCTTGTTGCGGTCCAAACGAATTTGGAATCGTCCATTCGCCACCAGAGACATGTAATGGCGGGATGGTATTTTCAATTGGCATGAGGAGTGTTTCGTCTGATCCATTCTCTCTATGCAGAGTAATTGGAGGGCCGATTACGAGATGTTGATTATCGCGATTACTAAGAGATTGAATTGCCCCTACTTGTCCTCTCAGGCATAGGTCGTGAGTACCTTCTCCAAGAGATGTCTCATTCTCAAAAGACCAAAATGGATTCTGATTGCTCAGATTAACATAGTCTCCGTCAGAGACATCCAACTCAACACAGATTCTAGGAGTATCCGTATCTTCAACCAAAATCCAAAGAGGATCAATAGAAGAAGTTGTATCTGCTGCTCTGAAAAGGATTGAATGTTCAGAGACATGATTATCCACATCGATTAGAACCACCATTCTGAAGGTCAGATTGGATGGTTCGGTAGAGTTACGAGACAATTCAATTTGCACACTGCTTGTTGATGCTTGGGTGATGTCATCGAATCTGCAGACTTCTCGTTCATTCATACATTCTGAGTTTATTTCCCAGCCAGCATTTGTAGCGCCCTCGATTCGCATCTGTAGCCATCCAGATACTGGCATTAATCCTACAGGCTCTAGGGGCAATTCTAGTTGCACGGTATTCCCCTCGAAGGTCATCGAGATTGGCCAATCTTCAGTAGAAATTCCTCCATCCCAATCATCTATCTGAGAGCTTGGCTCAAGTCCAGGATATCCTAGCAGCAGAATTGCAATAGTAAGGGTGGCAATCTGACGCATTGGGATTTCTTCTAGGCCTGCGAACTCATCGACAACAAAAGGCTCAGGGATATGCTCTGGACTGAACCTACGCCATCCAGCGATGGCTGCAATTAGCAGCCAAGGCCAGTATTCAGTAGAGATGAAAATTATCAGCACGAATCCCAGAGTAGAGATGAATATTGAGGTTTGATTTCGATCATCCTGCATGTCTCCGGGGCCGAGTAAAGAGTGCAGAATCCTGTCTCCGGGGAATCCGGGGACCGGTAGAAGAAGTGCCCAACTTACAATCGAAAGAGCGATTCCTGCCAATCCGGTTGGATGAATCCACTGTAGTCTTAGGATAGTGTGTGGTTCGACTAGAATCGATGCGAGTACCTCTGAAATGAGATTCAAATCAACTCCAACTGGTGAAGACTCGAACTCGGGGGGCTGTACAGAGGTCAAACCTAGACCGATGATTGTTAGAGCAGTTCCGCATGTGAACAACACTACCGGGGCGGCCAACTCAATCATTCCGAGGGCTTTGCGATTGGGAATTGGGTGTAGATCGGGTCTATTTTGTCCAATAGTAGAGACTAGACTGAACGGCCACTCGGGAGAAAAAACTGGGAAAGCCAAGGGTATGAGATGTGAATTTTCAACCTCGAATGCCTTTGAGACGAAAATCCTAGCATAACTTGCCAGCAGAGCTGAACCCAACACTGGTAGTGTAAAGAAGACAATTGCGGTCTCTAGAATTGAAGAGTCGAACGGTTGTTGTCCCGGCTCCATCGAGGAGATCCAGAGAGACCCGGATAGAGTTGTGAAGGATGCAGCCAAAAGCCACACTAACGACTGCTGCCAAGAAGGCATGACAACTGTTTGTGATGGCAAAGATCCGACTGACATAATCGGCGGATCGCCCTCATCAAGGACTGCAATCAAACTCAGTTGTTTGAGATGCCGATTTAGTGCGATTAGGCATTCGCTGGGATTCCGGCCTTCTCTCCCATTGACTTCCCAGGACAACTCCGAGACTCCTTGGCCTCCAAGCAGAAAGTATCTGCTGCAGATGACTTCGAGAAGTTCTCTATCATCCCAAGTCTCGATATCGAGATGGTGCTCTGTAGTCTCCGACATGGTGCCGCCTTGATACATCGTCGGGGTAGGTGTGATTTGACCCCTCGCACGCGCGCACGGCGAACGGAGTTCGCCGAATCACTTGTTCTTGAAGCGTTTTAGACGGAATGTTTCCTCTCGCTCCATCTCTTCAAGCCTTAGTTGGATGAAGTTTCGGGCTTCTTCCATCTGAGGAATTACAACATACTCCAGAGCATTTACTCTTCTCTTGGTCGCCTCGATTTCAACGAGTAGACGCTTGAGAGTTCCTTCCATCTCAGCGGCCTTGACAATCTTCTCAATTAGAACAGAGTAGGAGTCGGATGCTTCATCGATGTAAGCAGAACCTCCGATTAAACCTGTTCCGCGCTCATCGATGCTAGTAGTCAGGTTGGTACCTTCGACATTTGGTACAACAACTCCCATGATGTTGCGCCGACTTACGGTAACTTCTGGGTGTCTAGTGATTGCAATTGCGGCACTCTTGACGGCGAGGCCCCCCTCAATTGCGCTAGCTAGACTGATTGACTGAACTGCATCACGATAGGTTGCTACTAGGCCTTCTCTTGCCTCAATCATCTCAGAGAGCAATGTCCTGAACTCATGGAATAAGCCGTCACGCTTCATCTTGAGTAGATTGTACCCATTCTGAGTTTGCTTGATGCGCCGCTTCAAGTTGATTAGCTCAGACCTGGTTGGCTTGATATCGAGCGCCATATCCTATACCCTCCTATTTCAATGACTAATTCACGAGTTCTTCTCAGTCGGGTGATACTTGTCAATCCACTTCTGATCAAGTCTGACTAGATACTTGGTGTCGATGTTAGTTAGCAAGTTCCAGGCGAGATCTAGAGTACCTTCGTCGATTGAGCGGTCCTCGTCGCGACTCTGTCTTAGGAACTGATCCTCGAATATATCTGCGAACTTCAGTAACTGAAGATCACGCTCGTTTAGTGCGTCCTCGCCGACAATTGCTACCAGTCCTCTCAACTCTCTTCCTCCCGCGTAAGCAGCATAGAGTTGGTCAGAGACTGACTTGTGGTCCTCACGAGTCTTGCCCTCTCCAATTCCGGCGTTCATCAGTCTCGAGAGAGACGGTAGAACATTGATTGGAGGGTAGATACCCTTCTGGTGTAACTCTCTTGAAATTACAATTTGACCCTCTGTGATATATCCGGAAAGATCAGGGATTGGGTGTGTTATATCGTCTCCAGGCATTGTTAGAATCGGGAATTGTGTGATGCTTCCTTTCTTGCCCTTCACCATGCCTGCCCTCTCATACATCATAGCGAGATCTGTGTACATGTAACCAGGGTATCCACGTCTTCCAGGAACTTCCTCACGGGCAGCACCAATTTGACGTAGTGACTCACAGTAGTTTGTCATGTCAGTGTAGATAACAAGTACATGGTAATCATGCTCGAAAGCGAGATACTCGGCGGCAGTTAGAGCCAGTCTGGGAGTAATCAGTCGCTCAACGGCTGGGTCATCTGCTAGGTTAACGAAAAGTGCAGCATTCTCCAGAGCTCCAGTTCTCTCTAGGTCCTGCACGAAGAAGTTGTACTCTTCGGCAGTGATGCCCATTGCACAGAATACCACCACGAAGTCATCATCGCTGCCAACAAGTCTTGCCTGTCGGGCAATCTGTAGAGCTATGTCGTTGTGCGGTAGACCAGATGCTGAGAAAATTGGCAGCTTCTGGCCGCGAACTAGACTGGTACATGCGTCGATAGCCGAAATTCCAGTCTGGATGAACTGTTCTGGGCTCTCACGACTGTATGGGTTAATGGCAGCACCGATGATGTCTGCCATGTCTTCTGCTACAATCTCTGGCCCGCCGTCTCTTGGCTTGCCTGCGCCATCTAGGATACGTCCGATTAGTCCCTTGCTGACTGGTAGTCTGAACACATCTCCGAGGAACTTTACTCCGGTCTGTCTATCGACGGATTCTGTCCCCTCGAATACCTGCACAATGACCTTGTCATCGCTGGTATCTAGCACCTGCCCATTCTTCATTGTTCCATCAGAGAGTCGTAGTTGAACGATTTCGTTGTAGGCTACTGGCTCTGTTTTTTCAAGGAAGACCAATGGCCCCTTGACATCAGTAATTGTTCTGTATTCCTTTCCACTCATTCATGGCACCCCCTTAGTTGTCCTCCATAGTTTCGGCAATCTGCTTAGACATCTCTCCAAGCAATTCTCCGATGCGTTCTGCGTATCCCTCTTCGAACCTGCCCCTCATCAGGTCGGTTCGTGCAGGCACATTGACTACATCCTCAAGACCGGCCCCCCCGGCCATTGCTTTCTCAGATTCTTCCTGGAACGCTAGGATAGCTTTTGCCATCTCGTATTGTAATCCAAGTTGACTGAATGTGTCAACATCATGGAATGCATTCTGCTGGAGGAAGAATTCGCGGATCATTCTAGCAACTTCTAGGGTCAGCTGCTGATCCATAGGTAGTGCATCCGATCCAACCAGTTGCACGATTTCCTGTAGTTCGGCCTCGACTTGTAGTAGACTGCTGATCTTAGTTCGAACCTCGGGGAAGTCGCTTGCGATATTGTCTCTGTACCACTGGTCCAGAGCCTGAGGATACAAACTGTACGAACTGAGCCAGTTAATTGCAGGGAAGTGCCTCTGTCTTGCTAGACCTGCATCTAGGCCCCAGAAAACCTTGACGATTCTGAGTGTACCTTGACTGACTGGTTCTGAGATATCTCCGCCCGGAGGCGATACAGCGCCGATAACGGAAACAGATCCGTCATCTCCTCCCAGAGTCTGAACACGGCCAGCGCGCTCATAGAACTCAGCCAATCTGCTAGATAGGTAAGCCGGATATCCTTCCTCGCCTGGCATTTCTTCTAGACGCGATGAGATTTCACGCATGGCCTCGGCCCATCGGCTTGTTGAGTCGGCCATAAGTGCCACATCGTATCCCATGTCTCTGAAGTACTCAGCGATGGTAATGCCAGTGTACACAGATGCTTCACGGGCTGCGACCGGCATATTGGATGTGTTTGCAATCATCGTAGTTCTGTTCATCAGAGGTTTTCCGGTATTAGGGTCGGTAAGATGAGGGAATTCAGTCAGAACCTCAGTCATCTCATTACCGCGCTCTCCGCATCCGATGTAAACTACAATCTGAGCGTCTGACCATCTGGCAAGTTGCTGCTGAGTCACTGTCTTTCCAGCTCCAAAAGGACCGGGGATACCGGCCGTACCTCCCTTGGCTAGAGGGAACAGGAAGTCGAGAATTCTCTGGCCGGTAATTAGGGGCACATCTGGAGCGTTCTTCTGCTTGAATGGGCGTGGAGTTCTGACCGGCCACTCTTGCATCATCGCAATTTCAGTGCCATCTTCGAGAGTACACACTGAGGTCGTGATGTCAAACTCGCCAGACTCGATGCTGGCAATCTTGCCACTATGCCCAGGAGGAATCATGATCTTGTGCTCGACGGTCTCGGTCTCTTGGACGAATCCAATGACCGAACCGCCAGAGACCTCGTCACCAGCCGAGGCTGTGGCATTGAACTCCCACTTCTTAGTAAGATCAAGTCCATCAGCATCGACACCGCGTGTAATGAACACGCCCATGGTCTCCTCTAGTGCCTCCAGAGGACGCTGAATCCCATCATAAATCTGGGTCAGCAATCCAGGGCCTAACTTGACAGACAGGGTTTGTCCTGTTCTGACTACTGGCTCACCTGGCTTGATACCTGAGGTCTCCTCATACACCTGAATGACCGATTGGTCACCGTGCAATTCAATCACTTCTCCCATCAGACCCTCGTCTCCAACTCGTACCACTTCGTACATTCTCGGCGAGATGCCGACGGCCGTTACGACCGGACCTGAGATTCTGTAAATCAATCCACTTTCTTCACTCATTTTCTTCACTTCCTTATCCTGTATTCGAGGAATCTACTTCCAAAGGTCCACTCCTAGAGCAGACTTGATGGACTCACGGAGGGTATTGTCCTCCTCAGTCCCAATGCCCAATACTGTGGGCGTAATGCTGTCCGACATTCGCTGTCTCAACTTGTCCGGCATACGCATCAGGTCGGCCGAATCTGCAACGATTATTCCGACTTCTTTCTCATCGAGTAGTTTGCGAAGAGTATTGCTCATCTCCTCGTCATTACTCGGGTTGTGCAGGCGATTAATTCCTGCTAATTGGAATCCAAGTGTGAACTCGGGAGACCCTACAATAACTATCTCCATTTTCTCACCTCAGAATGTCATGTGCGCTTCAATTACATCTTCTGGCAGACCTACAGCCTTGCCGCGCACCAGCAGGCGTAGATTCTGTACTTCGATCACTTTACTTTCTATGTAGTAAATTACGGGGAATGCCGAGAGCGGATTTAGATGACTCATTCTCCTCATGTTTGATCTTCTCTCGTCAGCTAGAAGGGTGACAACGGGGTCAAATCCTCCATGCTCCTTGGATTCCTCTAATTTCTCTTCTAGATCTGCCGTATCCATGTTTGAGCGTCGAAGTACCTCAATTAGAGCGTCCTGTGTCTCTGCCTCGGCAGCTGACTTCAACAGACTGCCCTTCAGAACGCCGCCGCCATCAAGCATGGCATCCATTCGCTGCTCTAAAGGCAGATCTTGTCTGAGTGAGCGGAGAAGATTGACTATGTTGCGATGGTCAATTTCCTTTCGTAAATAGCCTAGCAAAAGGCTGTGTCCAAGCCCGCTTGACTTCAGATCATTGATGGCTTCCTTGTAGTAGTGCCTGTCGAGATTGTCCTCATATTCCTGCAAGCGCGAGTCGGCTTCCATACCGGAGATTGCTGAGCCCCAAGGAGTACCGCGCATAGCTGCAGCAGCGTCCTCAAGAGTCTCACTTTGGCGGGCAATCTCAATCCATTCTATATTCAGATCATTCTCATCAGGGAGAACTGAATTTGCTAAGTCATCTGCACTGATTCCGCCATTCACTGCACGGAGTACTGCCTTGGCGTTACTGTAAGAAAAACGAAGTGCGAAAACCGCAACTATACTTCTGAGACTACCTTGGCAGTAATTCATGACTTCAGAAACTTCTCTCTCAAGATTGTGGGCTAAAGCCGCCTCAACGAGGTCAGCGCCGCTAAGTCTTGCAGAGTAGATATCCATCTCCTTGCGATAATCAAGCTCACCGATACTAGCGGCAATCGTATCCGGGCCACTCTTCAGGAGTTGGCGCAGCCGGGTCTCATCCAGCAAATTGGACTTCCTGGCCTTACTGCGTGCTGCAGCATTAGCCCAGTTACCTCTCCCGGCTGCGATTGCCATCCTGTTCACTCTCCGAATAATATGCTACTTACTTCGCCGAGTCTATCGTCCCAAGATTCCCTTAGGCGACCCTCGAATCGGTAATCCATCAGTACTGAGCCATCTGCATCCTCAAGTACGAATCCACCTAAGCCCTCAACCTCATCTCCAATCTCAAATCCAGAGGAGTTCTTGGAGAGGAAGTCACTATCGGTCTTTACCGGTTTGAGTATCATACCTGAAGGAGCCTCTTCAGAAGCCTGTGACAATAGGGACTTGAGCACATTCTCTCTCCCCTTCATGTCTGCAGAAGATGCACGTGACAGTACTTCTTCCCAAGTGGCATCTAACTCTGCTCTGCGAGCGACCAGTAGTGTCTTTTGATTTCGCTGCCTTGCAGCTGCGATACTCTCGACTGCAATCTGATCGCATGTTCTGGTAGCGTTAGCAATGGCCTCTTCGCGGTACTCGGAGACCTTGTCTTTCGCCTCGTCGGCGATTCGCTTAGCCTCGGCAGCTGCCTCATCTGTGACAGCCTTAGCCTCGGCCTCGGCCATCGCCTTGATTTCACCTGCTAACTTGTCTAGTGACATACATCCTCCTTGTCTGCGTGTGCCTCCGACGACCTACAATAGGTAGATCGATAGGAAACCGAACAGTACAATGGTCTCAGGGATAACAGTGAATAGAATACCAGTACCGAACTTGGAGTCGTCCTCAGCAATCATGCCGACGGCTGCAGCGCCAATCGAACTCTGTGCTAGGCCAGTCCCAATTCCACAGCCTGCTAGAGCAATTCCTGCAGCCAGCTTAGCCATAGTGGTGGTGGTATATTCATTGTCAGCCGCTTCCTGAGCTGTAACAACACTGGCGACTAGTGTCACCATGAAGACAGTCATCAGTAGGCGGTATGCCATATTCATTCTCTTGTTTCTCATATTTTTTCCTCCGTTTTTTTCTCACTGTGTGAGTCTCACTCGACCTCGACCTTGTCCGGCTTGAAGCCGAACGCCTTGAAGGGGAGGCCGCTCCCTTCGTAGAATTGCATCATCCACTCGACAAAATGTAGCCTTACAGTGTGGATGTTAGGACTGAAGATACCCAATACTAGGGCAAAAATCTGGACCAGTATCCAGCCGATGAACATGACAGGAACTAGGATGATATCCGTTGTAGATGCATGACTCAAATCAGCAAGAGTATGTGCCATGACTTCGTAAATCATCTCGTTACCAGTAGCGGCAATTTTGACTCCAACAACTCCTACAGCGAACAATCTGACATAGGAGAGAACCTTTGGTAGCATACCTATGGATTCTAGAGGTCCCATGATGAGGGCGATTCCCCAGCCCATCTTCTCGAAATGTGCCAGTAGGATTGTGACCATAACGACTCCAATGACTGTGACTGCCAATGGGATGGTGGAGATAGTTTCGTATTTGATGAACTCATAAGCAGTCGCAAATCCTCCAAGAAGCAGAATAATCCATGATCCCTTCTCGAAAATTGCCTCAACCATGCCGTGTGTTTTGAGTACATCACGGAAACCAATCAATAGTCCGATGAAGATGTGGATAACGCCGATGTAGATTGTCAATAGCATTAGATTCTCTAGATTCGAAGAGACACGGTGGAATGGGTATGCTACAGTCAGTTCTAGAGGGCCGTCCCAGACCCAGTAGAATTCTCCTGCATTGGGATACAGGTTAGTCATCCAAGCAACCCACCATGGTGCGTGTCCGTCCTTCCAGTGATAATGCCCGTGAGAGCCATCAGGGAGCGAGAATGCCTCACATTGGGCCACTCCTAAGATGCCTGCAATATCTTCTCCTGCTTTATCCACACAGTGCCCGTGAGGGAGGAATTCAAAACCGGCAAATTCTCCGTAAATATAGCCGAAAATAAGCGTGGAAGTTCCGATTGTAAGTAGGAATCCTGCGACATTTGACATCACATCATTGAGTGGAAATTGTCTCCAGAGAAATACAGCCAGAGCCATTATTGACAATCCATAAGCCATGTCTCCTAGGATCATTCCGAAGAAGAGAGGATAAGTCAGGAACATGAAGAAGGTTGGATCAATCTTCCCATAGGCTGGCCTGCCCATCACATCTGTAACCATCTCGAATGGTTTGCTGTAATTTCTTGGGGAGAATTCGATAGGAGGCATTTCCTTCTTGTCTACATGATGGTGTCCGTGACTGCTGTGAGCAGGGGGCTGATATCTCTCAACTTCTAAGTGCGTACAGACGCCAGAAAGGGCGTTATTGACTTCCTCCTCAGCTGTTGACTTAATCCAACCATCTAGGACGAAAGCGTGGTCGCTAACTGCTACTCTTACTGGTGCAGTGGCGAGTTGTAAATCTCTCTCAAGTAACTCCATGCCACCGAATAACATACCACTATTTGCATCGGACCACTCAGAGATTTGTTCATTCAATGCATCTACTCTCGCTTCAATCTCAGCCTTTCTTTCGTTTAGTTCCGCAATCCGATCACTAGGTAGGCCATCAGATTCTGGAATTGCTATGGCTTGGAAGTCCTGTTCAGAGAGCATTTTCTGAACAGATTCTGCCTGTTCGTTACGGCAGAAGACGGCTACTACGCCCTTCTTCGCAACCTCGCTGCTCATGTGAACTGCAGATTCGCCTAGAGAGGCCAAGGCTGGCCGGGCCTTACTCAGGGATGAAACTGTACCAACAAACTGGGTGACCGAATCATAGCCCCTCATCAATTCCATCTCAAGACTGAGGGGAGTCAGCAATGATAGAACTTCTAGTTCCTCTTCGATTTTGGCCTTCTCCATCTCAAGCTCTTCTACTTCATCATTGAATCCGAGGGCACTATCGACTAGATTGTCAATGTCTCCTGACAGATTTCTGCGAACCTCCGGTGCAGACATCAGTTCGGCCTGGCTGGGCGCCTGGATATTCGCTGCAGCACCTCTCATCTTGGTCAGTCTGCGACTTATTTCCTCGGATACCTCATTTGGAGTTCCCATCGACATATCTTCGTCATCACTGCTGTAATCGTTGATATGAACTAGAGAAAGTCCTGCCAATACATCGATGGTGGTCTTTAGTTGGTCTTTGGTACCAGCGACCACCAGACGAGACATATCTTCTGGTGTCAGTTGACTCATGATGTCGCCCCGGACTAGTTTTTGCGGAAGGTATCGAGTACGGCATCTGCAGCCGTGCTTCTGTTTTTCTTGCCCTCATTGGCAACGCGCTCAAGTTCTGCTTCGCCCTCAGCGGCTACGGATTCAGCTTCCTTCTCCGCAGCAGCGCGTGCGTCGCTAAGCATCTTTGCAGCTTCATCGTCGGCTCCTTGTCTTCCTGAGTTGGTCGACTCGGCTGCCTTGACGCGGGCATTGGAGAGCGTCTCTGCAGCCTTTGCCTCGGCATCTGATTGGATCTTCTTAGCCCCTTCCTCAGACTTCTTGATTGCTCGGAGTATATCTGCCCGTCCCATTGTGTCACCTTTGGTGACACGCGCGAACGCCGAACGGTATATCACTTTGACCATGTAATTACTTCGTAATTTCGCAGGTTTTTGGCGGGATTCAACCATATATGTGAGGTTTCAGCGGAGTTCATGGACGCCGAGCGAATCGGAGAGTCTGACTGGAATGAACTCCAACAAAACTTGGAGGCCACAATCCCGGTTTATGACAAGGTGAATCGGTTTGCGACACTAGGTCAGGTATCTCGCTGGCGTAGAATGGTAAGAGATCGTCTGCCTAGCAGTGGCCGGGTTCTAGAGATTGGTTGTGGCCCAGGGAGTTTTGCTGAGGATTTTAGAGGCGAAGAACTAGTCTGTTTGGACCCCATTCCTGAGATGCTCAGGGTTGCTGAAGTAAGGGTTGGTTCAAAGAGAGATTCTAGGGGTGAATCCGCAGTCAAATTTGTCGAAGGAACTGCAGAAGAATTACCATTTGAGGATGGTTCTTTCGATGCAGTATGTTCTCTGTTTTCGTTCAGAGATTGGTTCGACAAGCGAGCAGGTCTGGCAGAGACTCTTCGGGTACTCAAACCTGGAGGCGTGTTCGTGATGGTTGAGCCTGCCAAGGTCAATCGATTGCATGGCGTCATGGGGTGGCTTTGGATGAGGGTCTGGGTCTCGAGTTATGCCAGATTGTTCTACAATTCAGAGAGTAATCCTTGGAAATGGTTGACCAAGACATATGCGAGTTTCGGAACAACCAAGGATTATGTTAGGATGATGGAAGATACTGGATTCGAGCAAGTTTCGGCTAAATTGGTATTCCCGGGGATGGCTACGATCTGGCAGGGCCGCTCACCTGAGACTGAATAGCGACCTGCAGGTTACCGCCCTCCAAATGAACGGCTTGGTTAGTCTGTTAAACATGAGGTTGAGTAACCAATCTGGAGAACGGAACATCAGAGTTCCGAGTTTGAATGCAAATTTCGAGTTACGCATCACCTTGCCCATCTGCTTGTTCCATCTCTTCTCGTACTCCTCCAAAGGAGTGCCGTCTGACAGATGTTCGGCAACAACCTGACCTGCTATTCTACCACCAATCATCGCAATTGTAATTCCGGCACCATTCGAAGGAAGTACCATGCCGGCTGCGTCGCCGACGAGTAACTGGTTTCCTTTGACGAAGTTGGGTATTGTGCCCGACATAGGAAGTGAACCTGCGCCTCTGAAACTGATTTTTCCTTGGTATCGAGAAAAGAATTCCTCTGAATACAGATTCAGGCTCTTTCCTTTGGCGAGTTTTCTCTGTATTCCAAGGCCTATGTTAGCCCCGTTATGCTTGGGGAAGACCCATGCATAACCGCCAGGAGCAATGGATCCAAAATGTAATTCCAGTGCGTCATCAAATACGCCATCCATGAGTACAAATTTTACAGGAATATTCAGTGAATTTACATCCCAATGAGATTTCCTCAGTGGATCATTGTGACCTCCTGCTCCAATGATGATTTTTGCGCTGTACTGCGACCCATCGGCCAAGGTGACTATGTTATCTTCAATTTCCGATACACGAGTTCCGACGAGGTACTCGGCTCCGCTTGAGCGTGCCAATTGAACTAGCTCTTCGTCGTGTGCCACTCTATTCAGAACCACTCCTTCGAAAGGATATCTCAGTGGTTTCCCCGAAGGCGGTACCAGATGCATCTGCGTAGTCCTCAGAGAGATTGCATGTTCGGGTGTTCGAAGTAAATCATCGATATCAGGAACATCGGGGCATAGTCGCTTCATTTCTTCATTACTAGGAACTAACTCTCCGCACTGCAGGGGCGAGCCAATTGGATCTCTTCCATCGATGACTAATACGGCTGCTCCGCCTTCTGCAGCATAGCGAGCCGTGGTACTACCAGCAGGCCCTCCTCCGATGATAATGGCGTCCCATTCATTGCGCTCTGGAGACATGGACTCAAGTCCGTCGCCTCTCGGACATCTTTGTTAGTTCTGCCATCAGTGTTCGGGCTCTAGACTCAGGCAGTTCCTCTAAGGCGTTCAATGCCCTTTCAATATGGTTCTCGATTAGTTGTCTAACATATTGTAGTGAGCCTGCCTTACCGATTAATTCTGTGAATTCACCCCATCTCTCATCGCTAAAGTTGGTCAAAACATCGGTGAAGTGTTCGTATTCTGATCCGTGCAACATTGTCAAGGCGTGGATAATGGGGAGGGTCATCTTTCCATCATGGACATCAGTACCTCTTGGCTTGCCCATTGCAGGGTCGCCAGTCAGATCAAGCAAGTCGTCAACCAGTTGGAAGGCTCTGCCTAACTCCATGCCGAATATTTCCATTGAGTCTGCATAAATTTCCGCCTCAGCTGCAATTGCGGCACCCCAGCAAGCACTTGCGAACGGTCCGGCAGTTTTACCGTCGACAATAGCATAGTAGTCTTCGGGCGTGGTGGAAAGATTACCTATATGCTCCATTTGAAGAACCTCTCCTGTTGCGATTCCTCCACAAGTACTGGCGATGCGTTCCACCACTCTGTCGTCATTGTGCCCACCCAATCCGAAGCCCAATGCGAAAAGATAGTCGCCTGCGATAATGGCATGTGATTGCGATGTTGTGGTGTGAAGAGTTGGTTTGCCTCTGCGCAACTTGGATTGGTCATTGATATCGTCGTGCACCAATGTAGCCGTATGAATGAGTTCTCCAGAGAGTGCCAGATTCAGAGCCTTCTCTTTGTCCTCTCCACCACATGCTTGGTAAGCCAGAACACTAAGCACTGGCCGATACCTCTTTCCGCCTCCCAGAAGAATGTCACTAACGAGTCTCATCACAGGGGCATCTGGTTGAGAAAGTCTCTTTTGTACAAAATCCTCCAGAGCTTCTTCAATCTGATATCGAAGCCTTTCAAGCTCCGCCCGGGCACTTATCTGGTTGAGGGAGACCATACCGCTCGTGCTACTTGAAGAGGGTCGCATATATCAACAAGTGTACACGCGGCCCAAACGGGCACGTTACGTGCTCCCTCTGGAGGTGGACGGATTGGACGAATTGAAACTCGCCATTATCGACACTCCTGACTGCTCTGTAACTCCTCAATTCGAGGAATTCGATGAAGAAGGGTTCATTCTCACCAGTATCTCAGCGTCCGACTT
>CEVN01015717.1_pt1 | contig 24577 bp, 25 predicted proteins | sample 427041 | NCBI WGS metagenome assembly CEVN01 (sample SAMEA2623463, study PRJEB7988) | marine metagenome | biome: marine biome (ENVO:00000447); feature: surface water layer (ENVO:00002042); material: "saline water (ENVO:00002010), including plankton (ENVO:xxxxxxxx)" | depth 5 m
CACTGCTGATGAAGAAACTTTGAATGCTGTCGCAGCGGCAGCAAGTGAAGCTTGCAACCCGATTGACGACAAGCGCGGCACCGTCGAGTACCGCAAACAGGTAGCAGGCGTGTTGGCGAAACGAGCTGTCGTTATCGCAATTGAACGAGCAGAACAAAGAAACGGATCAAACTAATGCCGCGAACTCATATCACCACGGTCATAAATGGCGACGAGACCGAATTTCTTACCGAAGACAGCACCTCGTTACTAAACGCTCTCCGAGACGAAGTTGGTCTAACGGGAGCTAAAGAAGGATGCGGAACCGGCGATTGCGGTGCCTGCTCCATCCTTGTTGATGACAGGGTCAATTGTGCATGTCTAATGTTTGCCCCTGAAGCGGATGGAACTGTAATCGTCACAGTGGAAGGACTCGCTGATTCTGGCGAACTCCACCCCCTCCAACAATGCTTCCTTGAGGGCGCAGCTCTTCAATGTGGGATCTGCACACCGGGGTTCCTTATGGCAGCGAAAGCCCTGCTGGACAAAAACCCGGACCCGACTGAAACAGAAATTCGATACGCCCTGGCCGGCAATCTGTGCCGGTGCACTGGATACGACAAAATTATTCGCGCTGTTCAAGAAGCAGCAAGAGAAATGAGGGGTCAGTAATGGCTATAACTGAAGAAAACCCTGGCTACAAATGGGTTGGAACGCGACCCGTACGACCTGACGGCGTAGAAAAAGTCACCGGGAAAGCCCGGTTCGGCGCTGACCTTATCCTGCCTGGGATGCTGCACGGCAAGGTCGTGCGATCACCTCATGCTCATGCTCGTATCGTGTCTATCGACACGAGCGCTGCTGAATCTATGGAGGGCGTCAAAGCAGTAATCACCGGAGCAGACTTCCCTGATTTGGCAGCAAATGGTGCCCACCCAAGTGAGATTGACGTAGCTAACAACACCATCGCTCGCGACAAGGTGTTGTATGAAGGTCATGTCGTAGCTGCTGTAGCCGCGATCACTCGTGAGCAAGCCGAAGCAGCCGCTAAAGCCGTGACAGTGACATACGAAGTGTTGCCGCACGTCCTGACAGTTGACGAAGCGATGGCTGATGATGCTCCCTTGCTACACGACGCAATGATCACTAAAGGAGTTGACCCAGCTCCCGAAGAACCGTCAAACATTGCGAGCAAGATTCTTCATGAGCGAGGCGATCTCGATCAGGGTTTCGGTGAAGCAGATTCGGTTGTTGAACGAGAATTCACAACAAAACCAGTCCATCAGGGTTATATCGAACCCCACGCGGCGGTCGCCGACGCTAACACCGACGGTAGGGCGCACATCTGGTGCTCATCACAAGGCCATTTCCAAATGAGGGCTTACACGGCGACAGTGTTGGGAGTTTCTCCCGGCACTCTTAAAGTCACGGCGGCCGAAATTGGTGGCGGTTTCGGAGGTAAAACTGTTATTTATCTCGAGCCGTTAGCTGTTCGTTTGTCCCAGCGAGCTGGTCGACCTGTCAAGCTAGTGATGGACCGAGATGAAGTTTTTCGTGCTACTGGTCCCACATCTGGAACCCGTATCAAAGTCAAAATGGGAGTTTCCAAAGACGGGAAAATAACCGCAGCAGAAGTGTGGATGGCCTATGAAGCAGGTGCCTACGCCGGCTCTCCGGTGGGCGCAGCAGGAATGACTGCAATTGCTTGTTACGACATTCCGAACTTTGTCGTCGAAGGATACGACGTTGTTTGCAACAAGCCCCGAGTCGCCGCGTATCGCGCGCCCGGTGCCCCCATGGCCGCGTTCGCAGTTGAGTCAGTTCTTGACGAACTAGCTCGGAACATTGAAATGGATCCAATCGACATCCGTCTAGCAAACGCTGCTGTTGAAGGAACCCAAGCGTCTTATGGTCCTAAATTCCCTCGAATTGGCTTTGTCGAAACGCTTGAAGCCATCAAAGAGCACCCCAACTACACCGCTGACCTGGGGCCAAACCAAGGACGCGGTGTCGCCGCTGGCTTTTGGTTCAACGCGGGCATGATGTCCAGTGCAACTGTTCATATCAACGAAAACGGAACAGCGACTGTAGTGACAGGATCCCCAGATATTGGTGGCAGCCGCCAGTCCATGGCGTTGATGGCTGCTGAAGAGTTGGGAATTCCCTATGAGTCGATCAAACCCGTAGTGGCTGATACCGAAACGGTCGGCTTCAACGACGTAACAGGGGGGAGCAGAGTAACTCTGGCTACAGGCGCCGCTGTTGTTGACGCGTGCCGTCTCATAGTAGAAGACCTACGAGGACGCGCCGCGAAAACATGGGACGTTGAAGTTGACCAAGTCGAGTGGGTCGATGGTCAGGCGCAGCACGTTGATGGCGCGCAACCACCGCTCTCTCTAAATGACTTGGCAGCTAAGTCCGGAAGAACTGGTGGACCGATATCAGCTAACGCGTCACTCAATTCCCGTGGTGTTGGAGCAGGTTTCTCGACTCAATTGTGCGATGTTGAAGTTGATCCAGATACCGGGGTAACGAAAGTGGTTCGTTACCTCACAGCGCAAGATGCAGGACGTGCCATCAGTCCCGATTATGTAGAGGGACAAATGCAAGGTGGTGTGGTCCAAGGAATCGGCTGGGCGCTCAATGAGGAATACATTCATGACACCGACGGCGTCATGGAAAACCCGAGCTTCCTTGACTACCGAATACCAGTTGCTTCAGATCTGCCAATGATTGATTGCGCCATCGTCGAAGTGCCGAACCCGGCGCATCCTTATGGAGTGCGCGGTGTAGGAGAGGTTGGGATAGTCCCCCCAATGGCTGCTGTAGGTAACGCAATTCACGATGCAGTAGATGTACGGATGACCGAATTACCAATGTCGCCGATCAAAGTTCTCGAAGCATTGAACGAAAACGACGGCTAACGCCCGTCATGGCACAAGTTCATTTTTCCGCGAGCCTTCGCGAATTGACCGGAGGTGCCGCGCACGTGGAAGTGGGCGCCTCCACCGTCCGAGGCCTTATTAGTGCTTTAGACGAAATGTTTCCAGGCATAGGCGCTCGACTATCAGAAGCTTCCTCCGTCGCAATAGATGGTGAAATTTTTACCGATGCCGAATATGAATCAGTGTCCGATAATGCCGAAGTTCACTTTCTAGATATTTTTCAAGGTGGTTAAAAAAAGCAACTTCTACGTCCAGAATCATTAACTAGACGATCCCGGACGTTCAGAAAAAGTAGCGAGGCGTTCTGGAATGAGGCAAAGGGCCCAAGCAATCGCAGAGGTGACCATCACCATTGCGATAGCAATTTCATAACCGGAACTATCAATAACAAAACCAAGGACAGCAGGTCCTGCTAATGCTCCGAAACCAAGAGCTGTGTAGAGGGTTCCTACTGTTCCGCCGAGATCTGCGACTCCGAACCAGGTCGCTAAGACATTGGGTGCGGCGGTGAACCACACCGCCCACCCGATCCCGTGCAACAAGGCGCTACTTGCGAAAAGAACATAAGAATCTCCGGCGAGCAACCACAGGAGCAAACAACACAGAAGCAGAATTTGCCCGAAGCGATACTGGTGCATTGGAACAAATCGGTCATTCAAGGCGCTAATGACGAGGCGGGCAACTACTGACGACGCGCCGATGATTCCGACTAATACAGCTGCCGCCGTGCCAGAAATACCTTCACTTACTGCATGGTCGTTATAGAAGGCCAAAGGGGCGTAGAAGCCGGGTCCACCAAGAACCAATGCCACATACAGAACTATAAATTTCTTGGAACGGAGAATTGTTGCTAAGCCAAGACCCGAACTTTGCTGGCTCGCAGGCGGATCGGCTGCGGCCAAAGTGCACAAAACCAGAAGCACTGCGCTGAATGCTGCATAAATCCCTAGTGTCGACCTCCAGCCCCAACTGTCGATCAAGAAACGAGACACAATTGGGACAATAAACGTGCCCATCCCGACACCTGCAAGCACCAGACTGATGGCTGATGCTCGGCGATGCTGAAACCAGCGCCCCACGGTGCCAATCATTGAGGGGTAACAACACCCGACAGCACTCCCCACCAATGGCGCGTACACCAGATACAACATCCACAAAGCTGAAGCTTGACTGCTGACAACTAATCCAAGAGTCATAAATACTGCGCCGGTTCCGACAACTGGGCGAACGCCAATGCTGTCGCTGACCTTTCCACCGATCGCTCCAGCCAAGTAATAGAAGCAAACTGCTGTGGAAAATAATGGAGCCACTGGCCCTGTCGACGTGTCGAAGGACTCAGCAATGGGGGTTAAGAAGATCCCGAACGAAAATAGAACTCCAAAGTTGACGAAATTGGCGACAAATGCTGCAGCGGTCACTATCCAACTGCTACGCCGGAACTGAAATGGTTTCGTATCGATTATCTCTTTCTATCGCTAATCGCAGACGTAGCCCACAATTCCCAACGACTACCGGTGACTGGAAGCCAACTAGCTCATTGTCAGGCCACCGGACACCGACAAAGTCTGGCCCGTTACGAAAGCTGCTTCTTCAGAGCAGAAGTAAATCACAGCGGACGCTACCTCAATTGGAGTGCCGACCCGTTTCATGGGAACTGCGCGCGCCATCGCGCCAATGATCTTGTCGCCATCATCGCTAGCAGCGACGATTCCATCGAGGAGCGGCGTGTCGGTGGGGCCGGGACAGACTACGTTGGCGGTTACCCCGGACCTGGCTGCCTCACGAGCAATTGTTTTAGTGAACCCAATTACGCCACCCTTAGCTCCCGAGTAGACGGCCTCAAAAGACGACCCGACCCGACCTGCATCCGAAGCGATATTTACAATTCGCCCCCACCCGTTTTCGGTCATAGAAGGGAGACACGCGTGAACTGTGCGGAGTACACCCTTGTAGTTGATTTCAATTACTCGATCCCAGAAATCCTCATCCGTAGACAAAAATGGCATCAACTCATCCCAGCCGGCGCAATTCACCAAAATTTCCGGAGGCCCGAGTTCATCTAAAACCTGCAGAATTCCGCCTTGAACAGCATCGCTGTCAGCAACATCCATGTGCACAGCGATAGCCGTTCCGCCAGTGGCAGAAATCAATGAAGCTGTCTCTAACGCCCCGTCGAGGTTCAAATCGGCGACCGCTACGTTGCGGCCAGCGGCGGCTAAGCCGACACAAATTTCTCTACCGATTCCGCTACCACCACCGGTAACAAGTGCAACACGTTCGGTCATGACTCAACTCCTTGTCGCGCGAGCCACTTGGCCCCATTTGTCCACAGATTCAGGATCTTTTCTCATGTGCTCTTCGGTCAAATACATGACAACTCTCGAAGCGGTTCCTTCATACCTATCTTTGAGGCGGTCTGCCATTTCATCCCACGTTGACACCAACGCAAAATGCTCCAACATGTCGTCAGAAATAGTGTCTGCCATTCCCTGTAAGTCACCGGCTTTCATCTTGTCGCCTAGAGCTTTCGTTACGCCCTCAAAACCGAGATCTTCAAACTGAAAGGCATAGTTGGGCGTAGTGCCGTAAAAAGCAATTTGAGTCTTAGCGCGGTGTACCCACGGCGCGCGCTCTTCAGGTGTATCGCCTGCTACCGCGAAGACGGGAACGATGAGATCAATTTCCGAAGTTTGACGGTTTGCCTTCTCCGCGCCTTCGCTTATCTCAGGCAGTAAGCGATTTTGGATGTAATGCATTGAATGCATTGGATGGACATGCACTCCGTCAGCGACCTGACCTGCGACTCGGTTCATAAGAGGCCCGACAGATGAAATATCAATCTTTATTTCACCGAATTCGTGGGAACGGGGCTTCCATGCGTCTGGCAACAGAGAAAGGTTGTAGAAATCGCCCTCGTAGCTCAAACGCTCTTCGCCGCGGAACGCTCTTAAGCAAGCCTTCACTGCCAGTACGTAATCGCGAAGGCGACGAGCAGGCTGATCGAAATCGGAAGAATAACGTCGAACTACGTGACCCTTTACCTGGCTACCTAGACCTAAACGAAATTTGCCTTGCGTTTCACCAGCTAATTCCCAAGCTACTTGTGCTGAGACCATGGGACTCCTCGGAAACGCGACCGCGATTCCGGTTGTAAATGTCAGAGATGGAGCAGCTAACGCCGCGGCAGCTATCTGCATCCACGGCACTTGTCCGGTCTCTGTGTACAACATCCCAGAGAAACCTTGGCTCTCGACACTTCTAGCTAACTCGCCTGCCGAACCCCAAGTAGATGAACCAGTCATCAAATCAAATTCCACGTCCGTACCTCTCTTTCCCCCCTATTTGAGCGGAAATTAACGCATTCGGCCAATGCAGTTGGTTCGGATCTATGGTTGCAGGGTATGAATGACAATTGGCTACTCATGGGGGATATCCCCGACCGAGCCGCGCGGCTATGGAAAGACCGCCCCGCATTAGTGTTTCAGGGCGCACGTTGGACCCATGGTGAGTTTGCTGACGATGTCCAAAGGGTCGCGAAGGGATTGATCGCTCTGGGAGTCGAACATGGTGACCACGTCGCGGTCTGGATGACAAACCGCCCCGAATGGCTACAACTGATGTATGCGATTCCTCGTGTGGGAGCGTGCATCGTTCCTCTCAACACTCGATATCGAACTGATGACGTTGCATACACGGTCGTGCAATCCGAAAGTAAATTTCTGATAGCGCTCGACCGATCGGGCCCGATCGACTACGGCGAAATGTTGGAAGCAGCGCTTCCGCAACTCGATGAGGGTGGCCATCTTCGGCAGATTGTGATGATGGGGGAGCAGCTTCAAAACAGCATTTCTTGGGAGACCATGCTGCAACAGGGCACCCAAGTAAGTGACGAACAGTTACATAGTCGCTCAGATCAAGTCAGTGTGGAAGATCGGATGATGCTCGCCTACACCTCAGGGACCACCGGACATCCCAAGGGAGTTATCCACTGTCACAAGCCGGTCCGCAACACCTACGAACGCGCAATGCTCCTTGGGCATAACCGCAATGATGTTCACCTGAGCTATCTGCCTTTGTTTCACGCATATGGATTTAGCGAAGTCGCAATGATGGTCGCGTTAACGGGAGGAAGCCAAGTTCTCTTCGACGTGTTTGAGCCCGATCAAGTTCTGGACGCTGTCGAAGAAGAAGGTGGCACGGTCCTTCATGGCTTCGACAGCCACTGGGCAGACCTTATTCGAGAACAACAACAACGAGAACGCGACGTCACCAGCCTTCGTGTAGGGACCCTCCCTGCGGGGATGGAATCAACAGTCCCAATAGCGCGACAAGTGCAAGATATTTTCTGTCCCACCACCAGTGGCTTTGGCATGAGTGAAACCTGGGCATTCATTGCCTCAAGCCATGTCACCAATACATTGGAACAGAGAACCGAAGCTTCGGGATACCCCATGTACGGCATTGAGTTCGAAGTTCGTGACCTTGATCAGGGTCACGTATTAGGTGAAAACGAGCAAGGGGCTTTGTACGTCAGGGGTTACACGGTTACCAGCGGATACTGGGGAAAGCCCGAAGCCACAGCCGAAGTACTGGATGACGACGGCTGGTTAGATACTGGGGACGTGGCCCTGCTCAGATCAGATGGACATGTGGTGTTTATAGGACGGCACAAAGACATGTTGAAAGTCGGTGGGGAAAATGTCTCACCTGCAGAGGTCGAAGGGTACCTCCTCGAAGTTGAGGGGGTTGAAGAGATAGCTGTTGTTGGGTACCCCGACGATCGACTTGTCGAAGTACCCGTGGCGTTCGTCGTCAGCTCAACTGACCTCTCGGCTGAAGCTTTAATTGAACGTTGTCGTGGCAAAATTGCCAGCTTCAAAATACCCAGACACATCATCTTCATAGATGAGATGCCGTCCACCCCGTCGGGGAAGATACGAAAAATAGAACTTAGAGAGTGGGCTTTACAAAAAATCTAAAGGAGCCTCCACAGAAGAGGCCCCTTTAGATTTGAGTGTTATTGGTTTAAGCCCCTGTAAAGGTTGGCCCACCCAAGGTGTATGAAGTGGCTTCGCCTGACGCACGCTCACTCTCTCGATTACGAACCTCTGCTCTACCCACCACCATGTGGTGAACTTCGTCAGGTCCATCAGCTAGACGAAGAGTTCTTTGGCTATGCCACATATCGGTGAGAGGGAACCATTGGGAAACTCCAGCGGCTCCATGCATTTGGATTGCTTCGTTGATGATGTCGCAGCACTTCTCAGGCACCATAGCTTTAACTGCGCTCACCCATACACGGGCTTCTGCGTTACCAAGTGTGTCCATTGCCTGGGCGGCACGTAAAACCATCAAGCGCATTGCTTCGACTTCGATGCGACTGCGCGAAATGACTTCCATGTTCTTGCCGAGATTGACAAGCTTCTTACCGAACGCTTCGCGGGAAGTACCTCGATCAACCATCATCTCGATGGCCTTTTCGGCGGAACCAATTGAACGCATGCAGTGATGGATTCGACCGGGCCCGAGGCGGAGCTGACTAATTTCGAAGCCCCTGCCTTCGCCTAACAACACGTTTTCTTTCGGAACTCTGACATCTTCAAGTTTGATGTGCATATGCCCGTGTGGGGCATCATCGTTACCGAAGACGTGCATCGGGCCAACAATGTTCACGCCCTCAGTGTCAAGGGGTACCAAGATCTGAGACTGTTGCTTATAGGTATCAGCGTCAGGATTCGTACGAACCATGGTGATCATGATTTTGCAACGAGGATCACCTGCACCCGAGATGTAGAACTTCTCGCCGTTAATGACCCACTCGTCACCGTCAAGAACTGCTTCGGTTTCGATTTGCTTCGCATCTGAACTCATTACCCGTGGTTCAGTCATGCAGTAAGCGGAGCGGATCTGACCGTTCAATAACGGTTCTAGCCATTCCTCTTTTTGCTGGGCAGTTCCGACTCTTTCAAGAACTTCCATATTTCCGGTGTCCGGTGCTGAACAGTTCAGGCATTCTGATGCGAGACGGTTCTTGCCTAACTCGTTGGCAATGTAGGCGTAGTCAAGGTTTGTTAGACCTTCTCCGGTCTCGGCATCAGGGAGAAAGAAGTTCCAGAGACCTTGGGCGCGAGCTTTGGCTTTGGCACCCTCAAGTAATTCAAGTTGCCCTTCGCCGTAACCCCATCGCTCGGACCGGCCTTCGCCAAGTCGGTAGTACTCCTCTGTAATGGGGTCTACTTCCTCTCGAATAAAGGCTTTTACAGCCTCGTATAACGGACGAACTTTGTCTGACATTCTCAGATCAAAGTCGTCCATGCTTGCTGACCTCAGTGCGCCACCAACCACGGTTGCCCCTTTCACATTGCGTTTACTGAACCCTAGCTATCTTCTCGGCATTAAGCATTCTCGAATGGGAAACAAACGAAACGTTCCTCAAATAGGTTTCGTCAAATAGTTGAGATAAATGTCGTTTAGAGCCCCAACGGTGTGATCATCCCTAATTCTTGGCGCGGCTAGTACTACGTTCCATGTTTATGGCATCTTGCTCACGAGGTACCTGCGGTGCACCGGCAGTAGCGGGCCTCGCATACGACAGTGCCTCACTTTCTGTATGGGTCATAGACCTTCATGCAGATACAGGCCATGCCATGTGGTTGTGCCAGAAACATGTTCAAACACTTCGGGTGCCACAAGACTGGACTGTCTCCGACGAGCGGGATGGCCGCCCAAAACTTTGGACGGTTACCCCTCACGATGGATCAGCTCCATCTCCGAAACGAAGTCGGGTGCGACGGCAACGAGCGCAAAGTGGCCGCATTCTCGAAGTTGAAGAATTACAACTTTTTGAACTAGACGACCCACCTGAAGTAATGGCAACTGTTGCGTCACTTGATGCTGCTCGCAATTCAGGAAGATCTCTTAACCGAGTTGAGCTGAAGAACGAAGCCAGTTCTCGCACGCTTATGGGCTGAAGGAAGCAATAGCCGCAATTACAGATGTCCGCCGGATCGCATATCTGTCACTACCACCCGGCCATCGGGCGCCAGAGCTGCCAGAAATCTAATTTCTCCGTCGGCGACCAGAACTAAGTCGTTGCCGTCGTTAGAGACTTCCAGAGGAGATCCAATTTCTTTTTCCAGGTCTGCTCGGACATGGTGAAGTACTTCTCGAATGCGTTGTCGTCGCTCCGCTTCTATCAAGTCATAATCGAACTCGACAAAGTCTCCTGGCTCGGTTCCCGACGGTCGCATGCTTATTTAGATTTCTCGCCATCAAAGCAACGGCCAAAAATAGAAGAGTTCATATCCAGATCACCAACTGGATTAAACGAGGAGGGCCTCGCTCTAACGAAATACAGGCAACTCATTTCGTCAGTCCTTTCATACTGAAGACCTCTGATTTCTGACTACTTGCGTGCCTACAAAGATACGCATTGGGGGAGATGTTGTCGGACGCTACGGTATGCACCGTGGACTTGGTCTTTCCGGTTGGTTTGTCGCTGCTGTTTATCTATGTGGTGTATCGAGTTGGCCTCAAGCTGATGCTCGGCTTCTCCCGACCCGTACCGCCGCCTCCGCCGCCGGGTGAACTGCGCAAAGTTCGTCTCACCTATATGTGCACCCTCTGCGGTACGGAAGTCCGAATGACCCGATCGCCGAATAGTGTCCCCGAAGGTCCGAGGTGTTGCATGGAAGAGATGGAACTCATCCGTGATCACGACAATGACTAACACGAATCCCTTGATCCACAGGTTTTCCCCAGCCTGGGGAGAAACAACATAGATGTAATTCGCGGGCTCTCGAAGCCAGCGGTTACTGAGCTACCGCCATCTCGTAGCCAGAAGGATTCCTACTAACACGAAGCCGAGCCCTCCAAGTATCCATGAACTTGATGGGCTACCTGGCAACCAACTCATGTAGTTAGAAAAGATGACAGCAACTCCCGCCAACAAAAAGCTGAGAATCAACCATCCGAACCAGGGAGGGCTTGGTGGCATATCACCCGAAAGAGATTCTTCGGTGACAAATCCTTCTGGTCGCGTTCCTTTGGGTGTTAATCGGCTTGTCTTTTTAGGCCTGGCCATGAGCAACGAGGATAGAGGGAGAAACGATTCGGGACTAACCACTTAGCCGATAAGTCCCGTAGCGCAGCAGCCCTCCTTGCTCTGGTGATGTAATCGCCTAATCGCTTGGTTCGACTGTGATGAACGTGCTGCCGGTTCCCGAGCCCGCGTCACCGCTCCCGACAATTAGAACCACTTCGGACCCCAAAAGAAGATCCGTTCCTGGTGACGGATCAATACCTAATACCTGCCCGATAGAAGGGTCACCTGCTCCAAGTTGCCTGTTAACGCGTTTGACTTCGAACCCCAAGTTTCTTAGGGCAATCTCAACCTGGCTGGCGTCCGTGGTGCCGAGAATTTCCAACGAAGGGACTTGCCCGCTTGCTGGCCCAAGTGACACAACCAGACGGACGACACTGCCCCTTTCAGCTAAACGTCCAAACCCAGGTTCAGAACGGATGACCGTGCCTACCGGGAAGTCCAAAGAGTTTTCTTGAACTACTTCGGCATCGAAACCCTCCCGGGCTAGGAAGACCCGAGCGTCCGCTATGGATTGTCCCTCTACTGAAGGAACCTCAACCTCTCCCTTACCAACCGAAACGATCAAAGTTATGACCGTCCCCTGGGGTCTTTCCTCGGTGCTTGGGACACTTTGTTCGATCACTACGTTTCGAGCAAAATCGTCACTTTGTTCGTCGACGCGTTCTACTGAAAACCCTGCACTAAGTAAAATTTCTTCGGCTTCGAGGAAATCCATTCTTTCCACTGCGGGGATTCGCACAACTGTGAGCCCCTTAGAGGCAAATAATCGGATGGGATTATCAGGATCGTTTGGTTCAGCGAGTAATAACCCAGCTCTCGGGTCTTGCTGAAATATTTCGTTTGCGGGAACGTCTTGTCGCTCCTGAAATTCAATGGTTATTTGTTCGAACCCTTCATCGCGCAACTGATTTTCGGCATCTTGCCAATCAAGTCCCACCACGGATGGGACTCGTAGCCGACTATCGGCGTCACTAACCACACCGGGATCGTTATTTCCCGAACCTGGGCTAAATCCGTTGAGTAGCAAATAGACCAAGCCCGCCACAACAATTAACAACACCACCAGCAAAGTCGCCCAGACTCTGGTTTTGTCCGACGCTGGTGCCGCGACTGCCGGGTTACCGTTAGGTCGCGTCGCGCTTTTGGGTTGCTCAGACGGTTGTCCTACTGCGCTTTGCGGGGTTGGACGCGTCCCGGGTGACGGCGTCACGCGCGTTTGGACGGTTGTAGCAGCAAGGTCGCCACTTCGTTGAGTTGCTAGGACCTGCTGGCCGGTACGGAACCGTCTCAAATCACCGCGTAAATCGTCAGCTGAGGCATAACGAGTATCCGGGTCTTTGGTTAAACCAAGAAGACAAATAGCTTCAAGGGCCGGGGGGACATCAGCGTTGAACTGTGATGGTGGGGTCGGAGCTTCCTGAACATGTTTGTATGCGATCGACACTGGAGTGTCGCCTGTAAATGGCGGTCCCGCAGTGAGCATTTCGTAAAGTACGACTGACAAGGAATAGACGTCACTTCTGGGATCAGCCGGATGCCCTTGAGCTTGCTCCGGTGAGAGGTACGTGGCGGTACCCATTACTGAACCGGTTTGGGTCAAATTGTCTGAAGTATTTCCAGTAAGCGCACGCGCAATGCCGAAATCAGTAACTTTTACCTGCCCCCCCGTGGTTACCAAAACGTTTCCGGGTTTGACGTCGCGATGAACTACACCGTTTCGATGAGCGAAAGCCAAAGCTGCAGCGATGTCAATTGCGATGTCCGCTGCGCGATCAGGGTGAAGAGGACCCTCCGCCCTAATGATTTCGGCGAGACTTCGACCTTCGACGTATTCCATAACGATGTAATAGGTGCCTGCTTCTTGACCCCAGTCGTATACGCCTACAACGTTCGGTTGGTTTAAGTTTGCCGCCGCTTGAGCTTCTCGTCGGAAGCGCTCAACGAATGACGCATCAGTCGCGTACTCGGGGAATAAAACTTTGACCGCAACAGGCCTGTCGAGAAGCTTGTCCCTACCCAGAAACACTTCGGCCATGCCCCCGCGCGCGATACGCCGATACAACTCGTATCTGCCGCTGAAAATAGGTCGGTCATTTTCGGACATTGGCATCTCTGGAGGAACCATTAGGAACCCCCTACCTTAAAGCTCGGGAGGCGCAAAATGGCCTCGGTGATTCGGCGGGTAACTGCAGCGACATTTGCTTCAGAAATCTGTTGATCACTGAAGTTGTCATCCTCTAGAAGTACCGCAACAACGAGCCCTGGCAGTGTCACTGGGGTCATGGCGACTGCCCAACTGTGTTTGTCAGGAAATTGGGTAGCCACCATGCCGCCAACCGAAGCGCCATCAATCGAAAGACTACGCGCCGTGCCATCCGTGACATTGTCCGCGAGTAACTGCCTGAGTTCAGCCGCAGTTTCCTTTGACAACGCTTGACGCAACGGGTCAGGAGCGAATTCTTTGAGCACTTTGCCGTCATAAGCCAGTACCCGGCTCACTGCATGAGGCTGCATTCTGGTGCCCCCGTTGGCAATCGCGGCAAATAAGTGCGCAATCTGCAGGGGAGTGACCTTGAGACCCTCCCCCACAGCGGCGTATGAAGCAGATGAATTCAACGACCCAGCCTCAAGGGAACCTTTTGGGCTTCCATCCAGCCGAATTGGACTCTTCGCAGTTATTCCCAATCGTTGTGAGATATCACTGAGTTTCTCTCGACCAATTGTGGTTCCGATCGTTGCCCAGCCCGGAGAGCAATCGGTGAGCAACAATGACCGCAAATCTCCGCCGCATGCGCCGGCATCGTGCACGATCGCTTGTGAACCTTCGCGCGGGGCCACACTCCTGACTGGAGGCACAGCGAAATCACGTAAGCCTTCTTCTATTGCTGTTGCAGCTGTGACGATCGTGAACAAGGACCCAATCTCGTAACTTTGGAATTCTGCCCGATTGAGTAAGGGCTGATTAGGGTCAGACGACAAGGCCTCGTAATCGCTTGTAACTGCACCCAAATCATGCGAAGACAAATGGTTCGGGTCGAACTGCGGAGCACTCCACAGGCCAAGTACAGATCCTGTGGCCGGGTCAAGCACTACGGCTGCTCCCACTTGTCCTGCCATAGCTGCTCTTGCAATCAGTTGAATATCATGTCGAATCGATAGCTCCAGTTGACCAGTTCGCGAGCGATCAATGAACAGGTCACGGTTGTCTTGAAGGCGAACCCCTAAATCTTTTCCCCCAAGGAAGTCGTTCTGGGTTCGTTCCAGACCCGATCCGCCGTTCTCTGCAGAAATGAAGCCGGAGACATGCGAATACAGAGGTCCATATGGATACTGCCTCAAACGGCCCTGCCTGCCGCTTACAGCGACGGTATGAGCAATAACTTCCCCATCTGCTGTTCGGATAAACCCTCGAGGTTCATCAAAGACCAGCGTGATTTCCCGAGTGTTCTGAGGATGATTTCGGAGCGTGTCTGCGTTGAAAACCTGAATAATTTCGAGGCGGAAAAAGAGCAATCCATACAAGACGAGAAAAACAACACCCACATGAGCTATTCGTCGGGTCATTGGTCACCTGGAATTTGGACTGAGATTTGAGGAAGTAACTGTGTTCGCTCGGAGACATTGGGCGCCGCCTCAGAAACTTTCAATAACAACGCCAAGGCGATGTTGCATGTGACCAATAGTGATCCGTTCAGGGCAACAAACGGGAGTGACAGCCCGGTAGGTGGAAGAAACCGAACAACGGCTGCAATCGACGCCCACGCCTGAGCGCCAAAAAATATTGCGATGCCACTGGCCAAAATGGTGTCAAACTCCGTTCGAGCGGCGACTGCGAGTCGTAGGCCAACGCCTACAAGCAATAAGTAACTTAATAAGACCGCTGCGCCGCCTATAAACCCGAGCTCTTCTGCAAGCGGCACGAACGCGAATAAATCTGTCGTGCCGGGTATCAAGTCAGCTGAACCACCTCCAGGTCCGGTCCCTGTTAGCCCGCCACCAGCTAGCGCGAATGATGACTGAATGCTTGCGTTACCAAGTTCAGGGTTTCCCCATGGATCAATCCACGCTGCGAAAATCGATTTGGTTTCGGCGATGCTGCCAGCCGCTACGGCTAAAGAACCGGTGATTGCGGCCAAAAATACTGCTAGGTCACGCGTTCGACCCGCTGCTATCCACCACATTGAGACGAAGATGATGAAGGTGGTAAACCCCAAACTCATATCGGAATGAAAGATGACGAGTATCGATATAAGTAACCAACCACCAACAAGGGGAAGAAATCGGGAGGGATCGCCATCCAATGGTTGGACTTGTCCCAAATGTTCAGCTGTATTGCGAGATCTGTAACGACTTAACCACGCCGCGAAAAACGTAATTAGAAATAAATTTCCTAGCTGTTGTGGAGCTATTGAAACAGCTCCGATATCAATCGTTGAAGAGCTGCCTCGTGTTCCTGGACCGGCAGCAATAATGCCTGGAGCAAGAAGTAGTAACGCGCCTAACACACCCACGTAGGGGCGAGCTTTTTGCAACCATCTGAGATCATCTAATCCTTTTAGGACTAGCAGAAAGCCGCAGGTCGCAGCCACGCTCCATGCGAAGTGATTATTAGCTAATTCGGGATCAATCCGAACGATGAAAGCAAATCCGAGACCTTGCAATAAGGCCGTTATTGGAAATAGCAGACCATTGGACGACGAAGCCCATCGTCTCAATGCCAGATGGGTGACGGCCCAAAGAACCATCAGCCCGGTCAAATAAGGAACTACGCCCCAACTCCAAGCCACTCGTTCGTCAACGGCCGAAATAGTGACCGTTGCAACTGTGATGAAGGCCGCCAACAACAGCAGCGTGAGTTCTACTACCCGCTGCCTAGCCACTTAGCTTCCGACCTCGCCGCCGAACTGATCAGTTTGGAGGGTCGCCACAAAAGATTGTGCTTCGTTCAACGTTGACATATGCCCGCTGTTGGCGAGCCGAGATTGATCCGTATCGGATAGTTCCGATATTTGAATTTCTGTCCATTGTTCTAATGTCGGTTCGAACCATAGAAGACCACCAGCGCGACCTTTTTGGATTACCACATGATTCGCTACAACATCTACGTGATAGCCGGACCGTGCATACCAGCCAATGGTGATGATCATCGCTGCAGTTGTAACGGTCAGAACCAAAGTGACTACAGCAGCTCCAAGAGAAATACGAACTTGGTCGTATAGCCAGCTTCGCTGTTTGATAGTGGATGCACGAGGCTTCATTTCCAAGTCCTTGCCTGCAGCGTGATCGGGAACGTCTAACCCCTTATCTCCCTCATGCCCTAAATCAGTTGAATAGTCCTCAGCTACTTCGCGAAGCTCATTGTCCTCGGTTAATGGCTCGGCTTGCACATCCACGACGAGCACTGTTGAGTTATCTCGGCCACCGTGCTCATTCGCTGCTGCTACAAGTGCCTTAGCGACCGCTGCGGGATCCTCTGTGTTAGCCAACTGTCCAGCGATTGCGCTGTCATCAAGCTCGTTTGTTAAGCCGTCACTGCACAAGACGAACCGGTCACCGACGGCAGGTTCAACTAACAATTCGTCAATCTCTACTTCTGGATGAACGCCAATAGCGCGAGTCAACATGTTTCTGTACGGGTGAACAGAGGCCGCCTCATCGTCGATCTCGCCTCGCCGGACCAATTCAGCAACGTAGCTGTGGTCTTGGGTGAGTTGTTCAAGTTGGTTGTCTCTGTACCGGTAGACCCGAGAATCTCCGACATTGAAGACAACGAACTGGTGCCCCTCTCCATGTTGGTCCACAGCTAACGCTGTGAGTGTCGTGCCCATCCCATGTAGCTCAGGCTGAGCAATGGCTGTTTCATGTACAAGCCGATTTGCATCGACTACGGCATTGCGAAGATCACTAATGCTTCCACGTTCAGCCTTAGCAACCGCTCGGACAGCCAAATTGGCAGCTACTTCGCCCCCCTGATGCCCGCCCATACCGTCCGCCACGACAAAAAGACCCCAGTCGGCGTGCATAGCATCTTGGTTGTTAGCCCGCACTCGACCTTGATCAGTAGCGCCGCCCCAGGACAGTCTCAGTCTTGACGGCCTGGTCACGGCGTTACCTCGAAGACTGTGGATCCTATTTGCAGGTGGTCACCGGCGCGGAGATTGGTTGCCGATGAAACTTTCTGCCTATTGAGATAGGTGCCGTTGGTGGACCCCAAATCTTCTAGGACGTGTTCACTGTCCCGTCGAAAAATTCGGGCGTGAATTTGACTCGCATAACTATCGTCGATGGTGACTTCACACGTTGCTGCGCGACCAATGGTTATTTCCTCAGTGAGTTCGTGTCGTTGACCGCTAAGTGTTTCAGGAGTTCGGACGATCAACACATTCGCGGGACGATGACCTCTAATGAACGGATTAACGCGAGATCGGATATCGCGGGTTGGTTTTATCCCCACCCAAATGGCTCGAATGACCCGTAACAGAAATAGGTGGATCAGGATCAGGAGAAGAATTGTGAGAAGCCTGACGAGCTGAGGTGACATCAGACCACCTCCACCCGTAGTTCATGATCGCCGATGCTCACAATGTCACCGTGCAAGAGTCGGTGGGTATCGACTGCGATGCCGTTGACTAGAGTGCCGTTGGTAGAGCCCGTATCAACAATGAACAACCCGTGCTGGTCCGCTCGGATTTCTGCGTGATGCCGACTCACATTCGATCCGGCTAGCACGACCCCGCAATCGTCGTTTCTTCCGAGGATTTGAGGTGTGGTGATGGCTATCTGAAGACCATCAGATGTGACTAAGACAGCTTCATCTCCGATGGGAGCGTCCCGGAACTCTCCCGATATGTCACAGCGACCAGTTCTGAATCTGGGGTTTGTCGCAAAATCAATTGATAAAGGACCAGTAAGCCCTAAACCTTTTAGGCGCGCATGAGTGTGGGCCACTTCGATCAGTTGACGCCGTAGCGACTCTTCTGCATTTCCGAAGCGGTCCCTGTCTTTTTGGGCAAAAGCGACAATGAGGTGGTTAGGAACAATTGGGTGACCATGCGTGTCGCTGGTGCGTTCCTTGTCGAGAAGACGAGTGACTTTGTGCCCTAAGGCTCTAGGGCTGACGGGCGTGCGCAAAACACGCGAAGATGCTCTACCCATAGCGTCGCGTATGCCTTTGAGACCCATTGTTACTTGAGTGTAGGACCGCCTCCCTCGGGTCGGGCGTCGCCTGCAATGAACAGACGACATCATCTTGGCGGAAGAAAGTTGTTGGGCAGCTACGCTGGTCGATCCAAATCAGCGCGAGTGGCGGAACTGGCAGACGCGCAGGCTTCAGGTGCCTGTGCCCGCAAGGGTGTGAGGGTTCAAGTCCCTCCTCGCGCACACAAGTGTGTGCTCGTTCTAGCGGGGCTTAGACAGATAGCTCAAGCTGTGCGCAGAACCTAGACATATAGGGTTGCGATTAGCTTCTCTAATGCTCCTTTGAGAGGGCACCTTCGAAAAGTAACAGTTGCTTTTTTGTGTCCAAACCACCAGCGAAGCCGGTGAGAGTGCCGTTAGATCCAATGACTCGATGGCAAGGAAGCACTATTGAGACTGGGTTCTTGCCGTTAGCAGCTCCTACAGCTCTTACCGCTTTAGGACGTCCTAGGAGCTCCGCCTGCTGCTTGTAAGTCCAAGTCTCGCCATATGGGATCCTCGCCAGAGCTTTCCACGCCTCTTGTTGGAAATCAGTTCCCTGCAGGTCAAGGGGAAGATCGAAATCAGTTCGTTCTTTGGCGAAATACTGCCCGAGCTGAGTTGCGGCTTCGCAAAGGATGGGATCGGTAGTCGAAGCGGTCATCTGATCTGGGAGCGCGACTCGGTCTTTGTCTTTAGGCCAGAGGACAGCGCGCAGCCCTACTTCAGTGCTCACCAGGGTGAGGTTTCCGATTTGCGTCGGCAATTCTTGACATAAATGAGTGTTGCTCATTGAGAATTCCTATCGCCTTGGGGTGCTTGCCAGAGATGTTGAGCGGCCCACGACCGAAATGGTGACCACACTTTAGATTGATTCTGTAGCTCTGCTGAGCTGAGTTCTTGTTTCACAATGTTGTTTACTGACCGAAGGATCCCCAAATCAGAGGCAGGCATTGCGTCGTTATGTCCGAGTACTCGCATGGCTGCAACTTGAGCAGTCCATGGGCCTATCCCAGGTAAATCACACCAGCTGCGCTCTATGTCTTGTAAATCTTTTGGAGTTTCGAAATCGATGGAACCTTCAAGTACTGACCGAGCAAAAGTTCGTATGGTTGTCTTCCTTCGTTCGGTGAGCCCCACATCGCTCAAGTCGGTGTTAGCGAGAACCTCGGCTGATGGGAACATGAGGTTTAAATCGCAACCAGTAGAAACCTTGGTTCCGTAGTTCGCTGCTATTCGCCCACTAATTGTGGTCGCTGCCTTCACTGAAATTTGCTGACCAATGATGATACGAATCGAGGTCTCAAATGGATCCCAGCATCTAGGAACGCGAACCCAAGGACGTTGCGCTATCAGCTGACCGATAAACGGATCGCGAGACAGATGTGCAACAGCTAAGGATGGGTCCTCGTCTGTAGCGAACAAGAAGCGGAGCCGCTTAAGGTCGCTGGCTAGGTGATCATCATTTTGAGAAGTCGTTTTGATTCGAAGATGAAGACCATCAGCAGCATCTTCAACATGACAAATTCCTGGGACCCCATTACTAGACGTGACCCTCGTGTAAGTATCTCCGTCAACTTTTTCGACTCCTGGTAGGGCCCGCGGTTGAAGGTGATCAAGTAATTGTCTGAAGGAATATGGCTGCTTGTATTTCAACAGCACTTCACGACTAGTGCCCTTGTTAGCGCAACTGTTCACACATCTAGTATCTGACGAATTTCGTTTGCTGGTGGACCCGCTACTCCAACAGCCACAGTTTTTGTGCTACCGAACTGGCTGTTTCCAACCGTTGAGATAAGTCACTTCATCAACAGAACGTCTTGGTGCGGGATAGAAAGAATCTCCCGTGTAAAACGCGACTGGGAGCAACGCGCATTGGCTAACCGTTGATGGGATTCCAAGAAGCTCAGCAATCTTTGCTTCGTGCGCAAGGTGAAATGTGGTCCAAGTTGATCCCAGACCTCGCGCTCTCGCTGCGAGCTGGAAGCTCCATACACCGGGCAATACCGATCCCCACCAGCCACCAGCAGAACCCTCATCGTTTTCCCCACTTGGTGGACGGTCAAGTCGTAAAGGGATAACCATCGCGGGAACTTCGTGCATGTGGTCAATCAGATGAATTGAGGAATCGATGACCCGACTTGTGCGGTCATCGGTACGAATATCTGAACTTGCAGCTAAATAAGGACGACCCACCTCGGCGTAATAGTGGGCAATTTCTGCTTTCAGTTCAGCATCGGTGATGATGATCCAACGATTGCGCTCGAGGTTGCCGCCAACTGGGGCGTGGCCAGCTACTTCTATGCAATCTAAAAGAAGATCTACAGGGACCTCTTTGGTTAGATCTAATCGTTTTCGGACCTGTTTAGTTGTCTTTAAGAGGCGGTCTACTTCCCCGAGATCGAAATCTGTCATCGGAACGACGGTATCCCTGTGATTTCTTGACCGAGGATCAAGCCGTGGATTTCCTCGGTTCCTTCGTAGGTCATGACGCTCTCCATATTGTTTGCGTGACGCATCGGGCTGTACTCGGTGCTAACCCCGTTAGCACCCATCATTGCGCGAGCGGTACGCGCGGCATCTATTGCCACTCGGCAGTTATGACGCTTTGCCATTGAGATGTGGTACGGGCGAATTTTGTGGTCCTCTTTGAGGCGACCAAGATTCATGGCTTGGAGGTTGGCGTTGGTCATGTCCGTCAACATGTCAGCAAATTTGATTTGGCTGATCTGAAAACTAGACAGGGGTTTGCCGAATTGGGGACGTTCTTGCTGATAGTCCAAAGCAGCGTTGTAGCAATCTCGGGCGACTCCAACAGCGCCGAAAGCGATGCCATATCGGGCCTCGCTTAAACAACTCAACGGCGCCCCAATACTCATTGCGTCCGGGAGTCGCATCGATTCGGGTACCACTACGTCATCCATGTAGAACTCTCCGGTTACTGAAGCTCTGAGCGAAAGTTTGTTCTGGATTTTCCTGGCTTCGAATCCCTCTGAGTTTGTCGGTACGAGAAACCCGCGGAACCCTTCATCAGTGTTGGCCCAGACGATGGCGAGATGTGCAATGCCTGCATTGGTGATCCACCTTTTCGAACCGTTGAGAATCCATTGGTCGCCGTCTCGTTTAGCTCGTGTCGCCATCGATGAAGGATCTGAGCCGTGGTCAGGCTCGGTGAGACCGAAACATCCAATAACTTCGCCCGCGGCCATCTTCGGTAGCCATTCCTCTTTTTGTTCCTCTGACCCGTATTTCCAAATAGGGAACATGCACAAAGACCCCTGGACGGACACGAAACTTCTGAGGCCGCTGTCGCCAGCTTCGAGCTCCCGGCACGCGATCCCATAGGCCATTGCTGATGCTCCTGCGCAGCCGTAGCCGTCAAGATGCATGCCCAGTAAACCCATGTCGGCGATGGTGGGCACTAATTCCATTGGAAAGGTGCCTGCCTCGAAGTGCTCTCCAACGACAGGTTTAAATTCGTTGTCAACGAATTTGTTGACTGTGTCGCGAATCATCTGTTCGTCGTCGTTAAGGAATTCGTCTAGGCCATAAAAATCTGAGAGGTCTGCCATGTGGCAAGTATGTCTGCCCAATGACTGTGGTTGCTATTCGAATGCCACAACTTTTCGTCAACTGGTTTCGACAGGCCGATCTGCGCTGTTACTCCACTGAGACCAAGAACCGGCGTACAAACGCGCTTTCCCCAATCCCGCATGTTCGAACGCCAACAAGTTGTTGCAGGCGCTAACTCCAGAACCGCAGTACATGACGGTTGCAGATCCTTCGGTGCATCCGGCGTTTTGGAACCTTTGACGCAGTAGCTCTGGGGACTCGAAAAAGCCGTCAGGTGAGAGGTTTTGAGCGAACGGGAGATTGATCGCGCCCGGAATATGTCCTGCTTTGGGGTCTACAGGCTCGTTTTCTCCTGAGAATCGATCTGGGCTTCGAGCATCGATAAGGACCTGAGAAGAATCATTTCCGGCGGTCGCCGCAGCATCTGCGTCGGCGAATAATTCAGTTGGCCATTCGCGGATTGGGTGGTCTACTGCGCTACGGACGTGTGGCGAGGTTTCGAGCTGACCAGTCCACCCCTGTAATCCTCCATCAAGTAAGGCTGCGTCGTGACCGAGAACCCGGAGCATCCACACCAGACGGCCGGCTGACATGCCGCCACTGTCGTCGTATGCGACAACAGGGTCGTTATGACTAATCCCGAGTGACCCCAAACTTGTTGCGAACGACGCCGCTGCGGGTAGTGGATGACGTCCTTCGGACTTGCGGGGCAGTGTCGCCAAGTGTTCGTCAAGGTCAACAAATATTGACCCGGGAATGTGTCCCTCGTTGTATTTACTTCGTCCCGGTGTGCGGTCGAGGTACCAACGGACATCACACAAAACGATGTCGGTTCGGCCCACGAGTTCTTCGACGGTGACAATGGGAGGAAGCAACTGGGTGTTCATTGGCCACCGAACATCATGAGCCACTGTTCTTCTGACTCGGGTTTAAACACGTAGTTCATTTCTCGTGTCATGCCCATCGTTGCTGAAGAGTGAAATGAGTAGCGATGACCGGGAAATAAAACAGTGTCGTCGGGGACTTTAGCCAGAGTGTTGTGAAGCGAGTGATACATGGCAGTGGCGTCGCTGCCGGGAAGATCAGTGCGTCCGCAACCCTCGAGAAAAAGGGTGTCACCTGCTACAAGTGTTCCTTCAACAAGGAAACACTGACTGCCGGGTGTATGCCCGGGGGTGTGCAGAAGGTCAACGCGCACATCTCCCACGAGGATGTGGTCACCCGGCTGATGAATCTCAAGGTCCCCGTCACTGACTTCGGTGACCTTTTTCACTAGGTCTGCTTCCTCGGCTTGGACATGGATCTTCGTGCCTTTGATTTCGAGGAGTTCTCGAACCCCCTCGATGGTGTGACCCATCATGGAACCGCCGACATGGTCGGGGTGGTAGTGACTGGCCAGTACCCCGGACAGTTGCATGCCGTCCTGATCAAGGATGTCCAATATGTCGCTCACCCCGTAGGCAGGGTCGACAATCACTGCGTCACGGGTTTCTCGGTCACCGATGAGATACACAAAGTTCGCCATCTGGGCAGCCATCGGATCTTCTTTCGCGAAATCTCGCCCCGAAAGAAGTTGACGAAAGTAGAAGCGGCTAGTGGTCATAGGGCTAAGGGTACCCACGAGTTCAAAATGTCATCGATTGAAACAATGGCGAACCATTTTTGGGGACGCCACGCGGCATCATGGTGTTAATGAACTTTCCCCTGTTTGACCGACAATGAGAAACAGAATTCTTCGTTTCGTCATCTACGGTGCGGTAGGGGTCGTTACTGGTCTCATCGTTGCTGGTGTTGTGGTGCTCGCCGAAAAAGTTCTGCTTGAAGATATTTTGCATCGCAGTCTTTGGCAACAGGCAATTGCCCCCGCGTTAGGACTCTGGCTTGCTGTACTTCTTTTGAGGTATTCCGACGCAGGTCACCCGTTGTCCCCATCGACGTCAGAGGAATACATACGCGGCTACCACAACAAGTCACACGTCCTAAAAGTCATTCATCTACCGTTTCGCTTAATTGCTGGTGTCGCCACGGTTGGTATGGGGGGAGCGGCCGGGTTAGAAGGCCCGGCTATTTATGCAGGGGCGACGACTGGTTCTGCAATTCAACGACGGCTCTCTTGGCTGTTCAGAGACAAAGATGGGCAGGCATTACTGGTAGCGGGAGCAGCCGCTGGTGTGAGTGCAGTGTTTCAAGCACCAGCAACTGGAGTGTTGTTTGCGTTGGAGTCACCGTATAAGGGCGATTTGGGTCGCCGGGCGCTACTCCCAGCGTTGCTGTCGAGCGCCTCGAGCTATGTGACATTTGTTTTAGTCAGCGGGTTGGATGACGACCTGCCGTTCGAAGTTCGAACAGATCTAGTGCGAGTCGGCTTCGGGCAGCGGGAACTGGTTGGTGCAGCGATCGTCGGGGCTTTATGTGGTCTTGCAGCGATGGTGTTCAGCAGAGCTATCAGAGGAGCCAAACAGGTGCAACGCACCCAACCGTGGTGGGTGCTCGCAGCTGCTGGGAGTGTCATCGCGGCTGGTTTAGTCGTGTTGAGTGATCTGCTGTTCGACGCGCCGCTGTCAATGGGTCCAACTGCTGAAGGTCAAGTGCTTCGTTGGGTACTGAACCCAGATGAGACATTGCCCATGTTGGGAATGCTCTTCGCGATTCGACTGATTGCTACATCGACGGTGATTGCCAGCGGCGGGGTAGGGGGAGTGTTTATCCCACTTGCCGTACTGGGACTCATTATTGGTCGCATTGTTGGGGGCTGGATCGACGTTGGCGTGGAATCGATGGCTTTCTTCCCCTTCATTGG
>CEVN01095244.1_pt1 | contig 24539 bp, 7 predicted proteins | sample 427041 | NCBI WGS metagenome assembly CEVN01 (sample SAMEA2623463, study PRJEB7988) | marine metagenome | biome: marine biome (ENVO:00000447); feature: surface water layer (ENVO:00002042); material: "saline water (ENVO:00002010), including plankton (ENVO:xxxxxxxx)" | depth 5 m
AAAAACCCTCACTATTATAGTATAGATGAGGGTTTTTTATATAATTAAAAGTGATGTATATCACTTAAATTTTCTTAAAATAGCAAGTTATTAAAAATGTGATAATTTTCAATAAATATATGATTTAATTATTAGTAATTTTCTAGTGATGATAAAAAAACTATTATATATAACTCTTTACTTGCTCTCTTTCTTGAATTCGGGATTTGTAAATCCTGAAACCGGTTGGGAGTATGAGCAATCTACTTTTCAAGCATTTTATATATTTGAAAACTTAAATGTTGACGCGTCTATTGCTATCGGAGATGGCTGTGTCCCAAATGACGATTGCGATCAAGTTTCTTGTTATTGCTGCTCCAATCCAGGTTCTTGTGATGTTGTTGGTGCTTTTTTTAATGATGTATGTATAGGCTGGGTTTACTCTGACGCTGATGGTTACACTACTGTTCCAGCTATGGGTAATGATGGAAATTATTCAAGCTATCCTTCAACTGGAGATATAATAAATTTCAAATTGTATGATTCTGATTACAGTACAATAATAGATATTATCCCAGGTTCTGAAGTTCCAGGTTGGGAAAATTTTGCTATAGAAGTCATTTATGGAAATTCATATGCTGAAAATTCTTTTCAAAGTGGTTGTGTTGATGATTCTGCATGTAATTATGATGAGAATGCTATCATTGATGATGGTAGTTGTGTTTATCAATCTGAATCTTTGATTATTGATTATCAGATTATTGATAACTCTATAACTCTATTCTGGGAAGATCCATTTGGAGCTCCTCCTTTTACGTATTTCCTTGATAGTGTCGAAGTTCAGTCACCTCTGATAATTAGCGATTTAAACTGGGGGCAAGAGTATTCTTTCACTATTACTTCATTTGATTTTAACGCATCATATGGAGATTGTAGTCCTGTTGAATCTGAAATTTTACTTGAAATTGGAGATGAACCGCTTCCCAATGAAGTTACTGGTTTGTTTGCGTCATCATCAGATGGAAGAGTTGTTTTAGATTGGGATGATGTTGAAAGCAATGTCAGTTACTACAATGTTTATGTCTATGATATGCAGAATAATCTGCTAGAATTTCTATCTACTAATGATAGTTATTTGATTCATGATAATCTTTTGCCTGGTTTCGCATATTCATATAATGTTGAAGCTGTGAATAGTCAAGGACTAGCAGGAGAATTGTCTGATTTAATTGAAGTCACAACATCTTATCTTGAAACTGTTGTTCTAGACGATGTAATTGTAGGACAGGGATATATTAGATTAGACTGGAATATCAATCAAGCCGACTACAATGGAGACGAGTATCTTTTTGATATTTATCAGAATGAAGAGCTGGTCTATACATCATTGTTTAATTCTTATTTGGCAAATGATTTAATGCCAGGGCAGGAATATTGTTTTATCGTCGTTCCTAAAATTTTTACTGATTATCTCGGTAATGAGTCTGTATCCTATTCTGAACCTTCTAATGAAATATGTGGTACGCCGTCAGAGATAACTTCGTGGAGTCTTTTGGTTTCTCTTGAAATTCAAGGTTGGGGGGACGAGGTTGTTTCAGATTTAAATAATGAATTAGGGATGCATTCTGATGCATCAAGTATCTATGATCCAGTCTTTGATATTTTTGAACCAATAGTCTCTCCTACTGAATGGGCATCTTTTTATTTTCCGCATCCAGATTGGTATTTAGAGTTAGGAGATAATTTTACGAGTGATTTTAGGACACTGAAAGATCTGTCAAGTGAGCTTGAAGTTTGGGATGCAGAGTTTGTGTCAGATGTACCAGGTCCAGCTCAGTTAAATTTTGATTTTATAAATTTGGCAAATGCTGGAGATTGGCCTGTTTACTTAAAGCTTCAAACTACAGCTTTTGTAGATGCTTTTGAGTATTATAGGATTTCCGATAATTCTCAAGTAGATTTTTTCTACTTACCTGAAAACAATATTAGGTCAGCTCAAATAATTATCGGAAACTCAATTCCAGGTCCTCCTATAGGTTTTGAGGCTATTGGAGGTCCGAGAAGAATGGATCTGTCATGGGAGCAAAGGCAATTATGTGTGTTTGATGAAACTTCATGTAATTTATCTGATAATAGATATGAGGCCACTGGGTATAAAATTTTCAGAAATGCAGAACTTCATCATGTGCTAACTACGTCAAATCATGAGATTACGGTCTATCTTGATCAAATATACGTCAATGATAATGAGGAAAATATCTCCATATATTACACCAATGGGAATGCTGAGATTGAAATCGATTGCTATGAATCATATGAAGATGATAATTTTAATGGTCAATATGATTATAGCGAATCCTTTACTGACTGCGGCTTAGATTCGCTGTGTCCTGGAGATGAGGGGTATGTTGATTCTGACCAAGGTGAGGGTGATAATATCTGTAATAGATTTTTAAGATATATTCCTCTTGATAACTTTGTAGGAAACGACTACTTTGTTATTTCTGACCCCTTAAATGGAGAAAAAGAAGTCTCTATTAATATTGTTAACGAAATGGTATATGGTTACACTGATGAGTCATTGCTGGGAAGCAATATCTATAATTATTATATGATAGCTTATAATCATGCTGGTGATAGTGCCGCTTCGTTATTGTCATCTGATGTTACTGATCCAAATGTTTTACCAGTCGCAGATGGAGGTAGCGATCAAGTCTATTACCTTTATGAGGAAGGCGTTGAGTATGTCGAGGTAGTATTGCCTAGAAATGAAGACGGTACTAATAATAATTATTCATATGATCCCGATGCTTTTGAAAACGAAGACCTAATTTATTCTTGGGAGCTGCTTATTGACGATGAATGGATTGTTGTTTCTAATGAACCATCCTTTGTGTATACTTTAGGTATCTCAGAGCACTCCTTTAGACATCGAGTTATGGATGTAACTAATATGTGGAGCTCCTATGACAATGTTACGATTGAGGTAAAAGGTTTGCCGGAGCCTGCTCAAGTTGATAATTTTATAATTGAGGAAAGTTTATATTATCTAAAATTGAATTGGGATAGGTCTTTCTATACACCGGATAATATGCCTGAAGGATACGATGATACAGGATATTTAGCTACCCGATATGAGATTTATTTCAATGACGAAGAAGAAGTTCTGGCTACAATTGAAGATAATCCAGATAATCCGAATATGGTTTACATTGATAATGGGCTACTTCCATCAACGGATAGTGAGCTCTCTGAATACTGCTACACGATATACGCTGTAAATGTTCAAGATTTAAAGAGCAATCCAGTTACGCGGTGTTCATCTACTGGAATTCGTCCGTCAGTAAATATATTGAGCCCAAATGGAGCCGAGATTATTCCATCAGGTATTGATGAGTTTTTGATTTCTTGGGAATTTGAAAATAGCCAATTTGTTGATAATATTGAAATTTTTTATAATTCAAGTTCTAGTTCTAATTTGAGTGCATGGGAATCTGTTTACTTTTCTAATGAATTAAGTTCGGGCTGCACAATTAGTATTCCACAGGTTGAAGGGATAACTTCTGATAATAAGTTTAAAATAGTTATTAATGATATTGGTGATTATTATGGAGATAATGCGAGTTCTTACGAAGATCAGAGTGATGATACTTTTATCATTTCTAGCAGCAGTTTGCAGTATGAGCTGTCTTCAGGAGTAAATTTAATAGGTGCGCCAATGGACCTAGATAATTCTATAAATTTAGTTGAACACTTAGGTGGCGATGATGATAATTTAGGTGATTTTTGGCTGGCATTTAATGGGCTAGGTGAAAGCTCTCTATTTAATGATTTTAGTTTAGATGCTGGGAAAGGGTATTATCTATTAAATATTGATGATGGATACTTTACAATAAGTGGCGACCTTATTTTAAGCAATACAGAAATAAGATTAGAGCAAGGCTGGAATTTAATAGCAAGTCCATTAGTTGCAGATATCCAAATAGGCAACTTAAAAGTGAAAGATGATGGTCAGCTGATATCATGGTTAGATGCTACAAGTAATACGAGCCCTATCCTATCATCTACTTTAATAGGATACGATAGCTCTGAAACTAGGCACCATACAGTAGATGAGATATTGCCATTTCAAGGATATTGGGTTCACGCTTTGAAAGATAGCACGAGCATACTATTTGAAAGCTTGCCATATGATTTAGGCTTGGAGCAAAATGATATAGTCGACATGGTTGAATCTAAGGTCACGCTCTTATCATCAGAATCTTATCCGTCAAACCCATCGTTTAGTGTAGGAGATTTTATAGTGATAGGTATGGGCGAAAATTACAATGATCAGTTTAAATATGGAGAAGATTTGTACGACTTTCCAAATGTAGTAGCTTCTAAGTTTACAAATTTATATATCAATCATAGCCAAGATTGGTTTGCCGCTAATTTGACTGATGAAAATGGAAATCTAATAGAATCTCCTAGATTTATGACTGATTTTCGCAATTTTAGTGATGTGGCTGATTGGCATATTAGCGGTGAATTGCTTGGCACAATTGGCTCATCTGCTGAGATAAGATTGGATTGGATTATTGATGGAGATATGGGTGGAAATCTGAATTTGCTAATTGATGGAAGGGAGCCAATAGACATGTTTTCACAAAATTTTGTAGATGATTTAACTTCCGATGAGTTTCAGAATTTCAGAATTCAGCTTGGAGACGTGCTGTCTAATGATAGCTTCTTTGTTGATGAATTTCGGATAGATAACCCATATCCAAATCCATTTAATCCTCAAACGTCAATAGGTTTTAATATTCCGATATCAGGCCATACCAATGTATCAGTTTACAATGTATCGGGTGCGCTTGTAGATGTATTGGAAAACAATTACTTAGAATCTGGTTATCATTCCATTAACTGGGATGCTAGCAGTCAGTCATCTGGTGTCTATTTTTTCAAAATTACCTACGCTGATCAGTCTATTGTTAAAAAGGCAATTCTTATTAAATGATTTTTATTTTTTTTTTGTTGAATCAAAGCACTAATAATCCCTATTTTTAATTCTAATATTTTCACATATATAAATCTATTAGAAAATCTTTATGCTATTTAAGGGATTAAAAAAATATTGCCATTTTAATTATAAGTTGCCTCTATTCAGCTTTCTTTTGCTGCTTTTTGCATGTGAGAATTCTGTAGAAAAAACTGTTGATTCATCTGACAGTGCAAATCAGACTTTAGAAAACACATTAAACGATAATAGTATTGGCAGCGGTGAGACAGGGGATATTAGTGATTATTTTTATGATTTAGATTGCGAGCAAATCAATGCAAAATATTACAGGTATGACCATAATGCAATGGAGAATCCTCAGTTTTACTTCGATGAATTTTCAGATACGCTAAATTTCTTGACTTTCCCAGACTATCTAACATCAATTGATAGTGGTGCTGATTCAGAATTTACTACTAGAAATTTAGAAAATACTTCTGTGCGCCATGTTGAGGGCGAGGTAAGTATTGAGACTGAAACATATTTCAATATTCAAAAGTTTGAGTGGAATGAAGAAGAGGGACGATACCAAGCATACCCGCAACCTGGTCCATCTCAAGAAGTTACATATATATTCGATAAGGACTTAGGGCATGATCAGTGCCCCGACACTCTTGAAGATGGCTCAGGAGGTTGCCTCTCTCAAGAAGATGATTTAGTTTATGATGAGATTACTAATCCTGATCCAAACTTTGATAATTACGATGAAGATTCTAATCCTCTGGGAACTCAAGGTGACGGTATTTATAATGGCAATGGAGTGTATGATGAGGGTGAGGAATTTGTAGATTCTAACAGCAATGGCTCTTGGGATGAAGGTGAATTTTATTTCGATACTACTGGAGGTAATTCTTATATTGATGTATATAGCACTAAAGAGTATAGAGTTAATTATGACCTTCAGTCATTAGGTGCTATTGACGGGATATACTATATTGATGAGGATGAATGGGTGAGCTCAGATTCGACTTACACTTCTTCTAGCTATACATTTGATCATACTTTTACCCTTCAAAAAGATGTTGTTAGCGCGGATTCTCTAATGTGGGTTGTTAGCACGGATTGCAATGAGAATAATGTGCGAGACGCAGAAGCTGAAAGATATGTGTCAAGTATAGATGGATGTAATGGTATAAGTGAAATTTTTATTTTAGATCCGGAACCTTTTGATGATTTTGGTGAAGATGGATGTGAAGACTCTTTTGAGTCCGGCGAAGGGCAGTGTCAAGATGCTCCTAACTTTGGCGTTGAGTACGAGAGATATACCGATATGAACGATGATGGTTTTTATGATTCTGGCGAGCAGTTTGTCGACAGTGCTGAATCATTAAATGGTGTCTGGGATGATGCTGAGCCATTCGTTGACTCTGGTAATGGCCAGTATGATCTGGGTGAAGATTATACAGATTTAGGTAACGGCTTATATGATGAAGGTGAAGATTTTATTGATGCAAATGGTAATGGGGTATGGGATAATAGCGAATCATTTGTAGATAAGGGAGACTGTGAATATACTTATGCTGAAGATTTTACAGATATAAACGATAACGACATATGGGACGAGGGTGAAGAGTTTATAGATTTAAATGGCAATGGATTGTACGATATTGCCGAAGAATATGATGATTCGATAGGTAATGGTATATGGGATGAAGGTGAAGAATTTACAGATGTAAATGGTAATGGCAGTTATGATATTGCTGAGCAGTTCACTGATTCAAATGGTAACGGCTTATTTGATTACCCTGAGACCGTATTCGATACAGGAAGGGATAACTGCTTCGATGAATTTGAGGATGGCCAAGGCGGTTGCAATACTGATGGCGGTGCTTCAGGCGACCCTAACGGTGACAATTACGATAGTGTTAGCAATCCATCTGGAACAGAAGGTAATGGTGGTGCGCCTGATGAATTGCTTGAGGCGTGCGCTGACCCATTTGAAGATGGGCAGGGCGGCTGTCTAGATAGTGTTAATCCTAATTATTTCTCAGGCGACCCTAATGGTGATAATGACATCAATGGAGATAACTACAACCAGGATGATAATTTGGTAGGCACAGAAGGTAATGGTGCTTATGATGACGGAGAACCCTGGGATGACAAGCCTACAGGCACGGCTGATTACGACTTAGGTTTTTGTGACCGAACAAATAATATTTTTGACCCTTCTGAAGTACATCTTGATTTAGAAGAGGACGGTGAAGAGAACGGGCAGTGGGATAGCACTGAGCCGTTTCAAGACAGAAATTGCAATCAAGTATTGGATTTCGGTGAACAAAAATCTCCTGATATTAACCAAGATTATTGTGAAAATACTATTGGAGGTATTTGGGTGATTGGGGTTGAGGATTTCGATTTTTGCGATATCGGTAACGGTGTATATGACTCTGCAGAGTTTTGTAGAGACGGATCTGAGAACTGCAATTCAAGTCAGTTGTATGAAATGTCAGATAGGCCAAACTCATTAGTCGTATCTTATGCGAATGAGAATCCAGAACCATTTCTAGTTATTCTTCCAGGTCAGAGCATTCAGAACAGATGGGGTGTTTCTTATGAGAATTTGATTGAAACAATAGATTTCTCGGATACTCAATTTGAATCTGTAATGCTCATAGACTCAATTGTAACTGTATACTCTAATCCAATTATACAACAGTTAGACTTAGATAGTCCTACAGATTATTACATCGCGAAATCAGTTTGGAATGATGGTGGAAGAGAGTATGATTATCACATGTTCAGGCAAGGTGATGACGGTTATATTTATAGGTTGGCCAATAGAAGTTATTTTCTCCCTGCCGGATTTTATGGTGCCTACGATGAAGGGGGGTTCTGGTTTGAAGATGATGCTATTGAAGATGTTTATCTATACACTGTTAATGGTGAGTTGAGAGATGGGGAGCGTATTCAGACATCTAGAATAGACTCAACGGGCATTGCAGAGTATTTAGTTCAGGAGTCTTACTCAGTAGACTATGAACCTGTTACCGTCCCAATGAGAAAGTATTTAGGTTCAGTAAATGAGCAAGGGTTGATTCAGTGTGCTGAACTTTCAGGGGCAGTTTGTTCAGACTGCACAACAATATCTGATTGCTCAGCTGATACAACGTTTACTGATTGTTTTAAAGTTAGTAAAGAGAAGACTACAACTATGTATGGAACCGGAATAGAGTACGTTGAAAGTAGCGAAACCTTTTTTGTTAAGAATTACGGAATTGTTAAAGATGATGTTGAGTTTAGATGGAATACTGCACCTGGATATGAAAATGATTTAGAAGGGCAGTTTAGATGGGAGATGATTGCAGATAGAGATGCGGATAATTGCGATGGTAGTTTTTTACAATCTCTAATAAATAACAAAGAAACTGTTAAAATTAACAACTTCAACAATGTGTCAGACTTTAACTATGATCCATATGTAAAATCCAGAACTTATGGCTTGCAGCGCATACTAAAAGAGGGTGGTGATCAGTGAATAGATTGAGCTCAATACTATTTTTGTTTATTATAGTTGGCATGGCGTTTAGTACTGATGGTACGGTCAGGGGTAAGATTGTTGACATGGATACCAATGAGCCTCTTGTTGATGTGAACGTGTTTGTCTTAAACTCTTCAGGTGACGTTGTAACGGGTAATGTTACAGATGATGATGGAGATTATGTTATTCTAAATGTAAGAGTTGGAACTTACGATTTAAGATGTGAGTATGTTGGATACAAAGCTGAAACAAAGCAGGGAATTAAAGTAAATTTAAATCAAACGACTTGGGCAAACTTTAATCTTGAGGTGAGCGCTATAGAAGGTGAAGAAGTTGTTGTGTCGGGTGAAAGGCAGCTGGTTGAAAAAGGCACTACATCTAAGAAGATATCAATCAGTCAAGAAGCGATTGAGGCACTACCAATTAAAGATGTGTCAGAGCTTTACTCTCTACAGTCTGGTGTTGTGAAAATCGACCCAGGTCAATTCGGAGCTATACCGGATCAAGAAGAGAAAGGCCTTGAAGAAGTTCATGTTAGGGGTGGTAGAACGGGCGAGATTGCATATATGATTGATGGGCTTTATATTAGAAATCCAATTTATGGTGGAATTGGTAATGGTACTCGATTAAATTTATTCGCTATACAAGAGTTTGATTGGCAGCCTGGAGGTTTTAATGCTGAGTATGGCGATGCGATGTCTGCCGTATCAAACATGCATACAAATTCTGGTTCTGATTTGTTTAGATTTAAGTTTCAGTATGAAAGCAGTCCTTATTCGTCAGACTATGATAAACTTAAGGGGTACAATGATTACAATATAGGTTTTGGCGGTAAGATACCTATGGTTGAAGGTTTATATTATTGGGTCTCAGGTCAAAATACTAATTACGATTCATACAGAGTGATGGAGTTTGACAATCTTACATATCTTGAAGAGGACCCTGAAGGTCTTAATGTGCAAAACCTTGTGGCGCCATGGGATACTGAGTCTGGGTTTAGAGCATTTGGATTTGATAGAACCAATGATGTTTTTGCAAAAGTTAACTATGATTTTTCTCCTAACTTAAGATTTAATGTCTCTTATTGGGAGGTTCATGCTCATAGAAAGGGGTTTAACTCAAGGTATTTATATTGGGATGAAGGTCAAAATGAATTATTTAGAGATACAAAAAGGTTTACAGCTGAGCTTAACCACACGCTTGAAGGTGGAAAAACTTTTTACACAATAAGGGTTTCTAATTTTGTGCAAGATCAATTTTTAGGAGTTAGGTGGCAAGACAGTGATAAGGACGGCTATCCAAATTGGTTCGAATGGAGACACCCCTCTGGAGATAATTTCTACGAAATATCCGACCCTTATAATGAATTTATTGTTCCTTACACTACTAGCAACAATGGGGATACTCTGTACTATACAAGGGTAGACGGACTGGGTCCTGAAAACTGGACAAGTGGCTGGTATTTTGGAGCTACGCCTGGCAATTATAATTGGGATTCTGCTGAAGATTTTTATGACTTAAATGGTGACGGCATCTACAATGCTTCTGTAGACGGATTCAATCCTGAAATACATGATATTGATGGAAATGGAGTTTGGACCGCCCCTGAAATGGTTGAGAGTGCAGCTTACAGAGATGGATCTTATTGGCTTTTACCTGAGATGTATATTGATTATACCGAGTTTGCTGATGAAGCGGTTTATCTTCAAGACTTATATCTAGATCCATACTATAGCGGTAACGTCAATATTGAAAACTTATTATACTCAAACGCTGGAGGAGATGCTTCAGATAATCCTTATTATTTTTTAAATTGGTCTGAGGGTTTTGTTTTTGGAGGTCATGATAACTTTTACTCTGAATCTAGAGCTGAGACAAATGAGATAAGGATTGATATAACATCTCAAATGACCGATAAGTGGAGGTCAAGATGGGGGGTAGACCTTAAATCGCATAGGCTTGATTTTTACGAAGTTAAGTTTCCTTGGTTGCAGGGCGAAGCAAAGAGGCAGAGATTCGCTGAGCAGTGGGATGACTATGGAAGAGATGGGATATACTGGCTAGATTTTCCAGGAGATGAATTTGAAGACACTGTTGATCCTTCAACGGGTGCTCCAAATGGTGTTTGGGATGTGGGTGAGACTATAACTTTAGATTATGATGGAGACGGTGAGTATGATGCTGCTGGGCAACCAGATGAGGGAGAAGCAAATGGCGTTTGGGATGTGGGTGAGGACTATGATGATTTTAATGGTGATGGTCAATGGAATTCCTATGTTGAGCCCATGGAGCTTGCAATGTACTGGCAAAACACCTTTGAGGTTCCTTGGATGGTAATTAATGCTGGTGTTAGACTTGATGCGGTTAATTACAATACTAAAATATGGAGTACGCCAGATGGTGAATATTCTCCGACACAGCCTTGGTTTTGGTCAGATTGTGGAAGTGATGGAGTATGTCCCGATGACCAAATTGACCTTGACGGTGATGGTCAGTATGATGCGCACGTTCCAGATGAGGATGGCACAGAGGGTAATGGTGAATTTGATAGCGGTGAAGAGGCTAGTACTGATTTTGGAATGTCTTTGTCAGAAGTCTTCTTTAAAAACTCTGAGTGGCTTTATAAGGTTAGTCCAAGATTAGGCTTTAGTCATGTTATTACTGACCAGTCAACTTTTACCTTCAACTATGGTCTTTACTACCAGACACCGGTTTATGAGAATGTGTATTTGAATACAAATAGACAGGAAGACCCAGAAAGCACTTTTGAGGAAACAGAAGGGGAGATTGGAAACGCAACCATGACCGCATCTAGAACCCAGTCTTATGAATTTGGGTTCAATGTTCAGGTTGGTGACAACTGGGCATACTCTATAATGGGCTGGGTCAAGGATATGGATCAGATGGTTACGGCTAAGACCTATAGATCAGGGATTTATGAATACCAAGTCTCATCTAATGGTGACTATGGCTCTGCGAAAGGGATAGATTTGACTCTAGAAAATAGGGGTAAATCTGTAAATACGATGATTCAGTACACTTATTCAAAGGCTCAGGCTAACGGGGCATATGATGCTGCTGCCTTTGGAAATGTTTGGGTAGACGCTCCTTCATTAGAATATACTATGCCATTTGATAGAACTCACGATTTAACGCTTACATTTTATACATTTCTTCCCTTTGGCATAAATGCATCCGTGACCGGCTTTTATCAGTCAGGCTTCCCGTACACTCCATATATTTTTGATGGGTCTGACAAGCCAAGAGAAGATTTGCTGAACCCGTACTCTGAACGCTCACGCGCATATCAGGCCTGGAATATGTCTTTCTCTAAAGACTTTAGATATAATGATTATGGTGTTTCTATGGGTTTAAATATTTACAACTTATTTGATGCTAGAAATGAGCTTTATGTTTACCCGCTGACAGGTAGCCCTACGGACCCTGGTGCCTATTATCAGGATGACGTGGGGTTGGGCGCAGAGCAGACATTGTCTAGTGCTTATTATGATAGACCTTGGAACTTTTCTTCACCAAGGGAGATTAATTTTTTCATGAGGATTGATTTTAGATGATAATTAAAAACATTTTAATAGCTTTGCTTGTTATTTTCTCTACTGTTTTAATTGCTGCAGAGGCAAACACTAACAACCAAGGTGAGCAACAGCTTAATTCTTATTTTGACTTAGAGCATAGCAATTCTTCAACTAGAGCTGGCATTGGGCAGTTTGGATTTCCCTCAAATCCTATGAATGATAGGGCTAAAGGATACCTTTTAAAGGGGGTGGTTAAAAACGCTATCACTAATTACGGTAACTTTATTACTTGGGACGAACATCCAGCTGGACTATGGGGAGAGTACAGTTATTTGCCCCACGTTGGAATGATTGCTGGCGTACCTGGTCAAAAATATTCTTACAAGTTCGAATGGTACAAAGTAAGCGACAATAGCGTTCCTGATCTTTCTTCAGATTTCTCTGATGCTCCAGATGACTGGGACGATGGCGTTACATTATCTCAAGATTGGAATGATGCTCACAGTCAAAGTGTTGTTGTTTTTTGTTCTGAAGATGCTTATGATGCATGGGCACCTGCTCCTGATGGAACTGGTGGTAATTACGTGGATATTGTTTTTGATGCAGAAAACGATAGAGGTATACTTGGAGAGAGAGTTGAAAGTTTGGAGTTAGATGTCCCAAATCATTATGCTATTACAGCAGGCTATCAGTGGACTATTATGCAAGATTTTTCAGATAATCTAATATGTATTGGGGTTGATTATGGTTTTGAGGTAGATGATCCCAATAAAAGTGATGCAATGATAGGTCTTGTTTACCCATGGGCAAAACGTCCTGTTTTAATTGAAAGATTAGATGAATTTGATTATTATGATTATGGAGAGGATCAAGAAGCTTGGTCAGAAGATGATAACTACGTCTACTATGGAGCTAATGTCGCTGAGTCATGGTTTTCTAGGTATAATCCATCTACAAATGTTGATTGGCATGCAACAGACAAAGCAAGAGAAAATACTCACAATACAGAAGTGTCAGCGGGAGACTTGTTTGGAGATACTCCTTTTTCTGATGCAGGCGATTCTTACCCCTTATTGGCTCATAGCGCATATTCAAGTACTTGGCCTGAAAGTTTTAATGTGGAAACTGGTGCCTTTGAGGTTGAGTGGCCAGGCTGGTATGCTCAAGATTATGACCCAGAAGGAACAGGCTGCTTTCCAGAGTCTAAGAAAAATGATGATTGTTGGACAGAGGTTCCAGGTCGATTTATTTCTGATAATGATGTTTATATGGAGTTTGATGACCGATGGGCACATAGAGGCAATACATTAAGCAGTTCAGGTCAATATGAGCAAACTGGATACCCTATGGGGATAAAAGTTAGCTCAATAGCTCACTCTTATGGAGTGTCATACGCTGAAGATATCATGTTTGTTACTGTAAAAATAAAAAATGAGAGTGATGACATGGTGATGCCAGATGGTACAAAATTAAATAACGGATTAGGTTTTGATTATAGAGATATGAGTTTTGGTTTTTATATGGACGCGGATGTTCTTTCTACCGATTTGTATGGAAACTTTAATGTTCATACTAATGGGGATGATTTTATGGAATACTATTATGATGTAATAGAGATCCCTTCATCAGATGGCGATGGATCAACAGAGAGAATGTTGATTAGTATGGCTCTGATTGGTGACTACGATGGTATTAGTGGTCAAACTTCAGGGTATAGTATGGATGATAGTGATCAAGACCCTGGAAATGACTTTGGCATTGTTGCTGTTCAACTCTTAGACTCTCCGTTAGCAACCGAAAATATAGATTTTGATCAAGACGGTATTGTTGATGTGTATATTGGTGAAAAAATGAAAATGACTGACTGGCATTGGTTTGACTGGTATAATAGGCCTGGCGTTGTATACAGAGAAGGTTCTGGAGGTTGTTGCGCCGGAGACCCTGGAAGAGCTCAGGCATTAAATAAAGAAGAAATACAGTATAAAATTATGGTAGGCGATACAACCAATCTTTCTACAGATGAAAAAGAGTGGTTTTTTCACGCTGACCCGAACCTAGATCAGCTTGACCCTAACTTTAACCCACATTTTGATAATGTTGAGGATTTAAAACAAACTACATTATTTTCTGATGATGAAGAAGGTTTAGATTGTGTGCTTGAAATGACTAGCGGCCCCTTTGATCTTGATGTTGGTGAAGAGACATTATTTTCTTTTTGTATAATCTTCGGTCAAAATAAAGAGGATCTGATAGCAAATGCAGAATTTGCTCAGATAATGTATAATAATAAATATCAGGGCTACACTCCTCCTAAGAGACCCAAGGTTGTGACCTCATACGATCACAATCAGGTTTCTCTGCACTGGAATCAAGACGCTGAATTTGATAAGGATGTGGTTACGGGTTACACAGACTTTGAGGGCTATAAAATTTATAAGAGTACGGATGGTGGAGTTACTTGGGGAGATTCTGAAGATATTATATATGATAACAATGGTATCCAAGTTGGTTGGAGACCCGTTGCTCAATTTGATTTGACTCAACAACAAGACATTGATTATTGCGTTGATATGGAGTATTTGGACGAAGATAATAATGAAAATTGGGATTATAACGATTGTCTTGCCGACAAAAAAAGTAGTGATATATGCAGTTTTGTTTTAGACGACTTTGGTCAGTATAAAGATGTTGAGAACGAGTCTGACTGTGTTAGCGCTGGAATGGCTAATGGCACATGTGATTCCGGAGAGCCTTTTATAGATTCGAATCAGAATGGTCAGTGGGATGAAGGTGAGGAGTTTACAGACATGCTTGAGTGCGTTTGGGTAAGCGATGATAGTTTTATCGCTTCTGATCAGTGTCAGCAAATTTGCAATCCTTGGGACTATATTGAATGTAAAGATGTTGAAGTTGATGGTGCAAATTGTGAAAACTGCACTAGAAACATAGATGTTTCTGGCGCTGATATCCATGCCCCATGGTTTCAGTTAGGTAGCAATAGCGGCTTCCACGCAATAAAGACGCACACGCCACATGTAGATCCAAATGGAGATTTTTATCAATACACATATACTGATGATAATGTTCTCGATGGAATTGTGTATACTTACGCTGTAACGGCATATGATATGGGTGTTGCCCCTTCATATGGAGTGGAGTGGGTTAGCTTTGAATCAGGGTTTGCCCCAGACACATTGGCTACACAGGCAAATCCATCAGGTTTTTCTAGCCCAAATGGTTACCAATATATCGAAAATTCAAGAGGCACAACAATTTTAGATGATAATTTTGTCCAAGTGTCTCCTGGTTATCGAGGTGATTACAATGTTGAGGATGTCTATGTTTACCCTAACCCATATATAGTTTCTTCTGGGTTTAATAATGAGACCGAGTACCAAAGTCGAATTCGTTTCACTAAAGTGCCTTACAATGAAGTGACCAATGAAGGTTCGACGATAACAATCTACACAATCACAGGTGAGAAAGTTTATTCTTGGCAATCATTGGAGGCTCCTCCTGGAAGCGATCCATCTGTTGCACCGGGAGAAGATAATTATAATACTTGGTGGGACCTAAGAACAATAAATAATCAAGAAGTTGCACCGGGTCTTTATCTGTACACAGTTGAGCATGATGGTAAAACTTTTGTTGGCAAATTTGCGGTGGTGAAATAATGTTAAAATTTAAATTTATAGGATTGATTGTATTTTCTATAACTCTTGGTTATAGAGATATACCAGATATTGTAACTAAGGTAGGAACTGCCGCTGCCCCTTGGCTTAAAATTGAAACAGGTATTAGGGCGGTAGGCATGTCTGGTGCGCATACAGCTGCTGGTAGAGGTCTGTCATCTGCTTCATATAATCCAGCATCGCTTGGCTACATTGAAGATCAGGAGATTGTATTTAATAAGACTAATTATTTAGCAGGTATATCGCATAATATTATAGGATATGCCAAAAAAATATCTTCGACAGATATCGTTGGCTTTCATGCTTTTTATCTTGATTCTGGTGAAATGATACGTAGAACAGTGGAAAATCACAATGCAGGTTTCTTCAGAGTTTACAATGTAGCTTTAAGAGGTACCTATACTAAAATTTTTACAGATAGGTTGAAAGTTGGATTTAGTTTGAAATATATTAGAGAGGATATTTGGACTACCTATATGCAGGCCGTTGCTGTTGACATTGGTTCAAACTTTAATACCGGAGTCTATGGTTTTATTTTAGGTATGTCGGTAAGTAATTTTGGTCCGGATGTTAAATTTTCTGGTCCAGGCTTAATAGCTGAATCATCAGATGAAGGTGACGATTATGAAGGTAAAACAGAGTTCTATCCCTTGCCTTTAACTTTTAGATTGGGTATCGAAAATCAGATAATAGGCGGCGCTAATACTGATGCGATAGTTTTAAGCGATACGCATAGCTTGACGCTAGCACTAGATGGAATAAAGCCCTTAGATTATTCTGTTTACGCAGCTTTTGGAGCAGAATACTCATGGAATAAATTAGCTTTTGTAAGAATGGGGACTCATTTTAATCATGATACCGCAGGCCTAAGTTTTGGATTAGGGGTTAACTATATGGGGCTCAAGTTCGATTATGCGCTTACACAGTATGGAGATTTGGGCAATACAGGTCAATTTGGAATTGAGTGGGAGATAGGTCAATAGTGCTTAGATATTTAATCATATTGCTTTCTGCTTTATCTTATGCTCAAAACCCCGTCTCCGACCAGGGTGTTGATATTGTTACCGAACCAGGAATGCTGGTTGAAATTTCAGGCTCTAATTCATACGCTCTAGGTGAAAATTCTATCGCTTCATATATTTGGACAGTTCCACAAGAGATATTGGATTCAAATCCTGGTCTAGATTTAAATTCAGAGACTTTATCGTTTACGGCTCCAGATGTTTCATCAACGACTGTTTATTCAATAGCATTGGAGATTGTAGATTCTGCTGGGAATACATCTCAAGAATTTGACTCTTCACACTTAATTATATCAGAGTATTGCGAATCAGGATCTTCGAATGATAGATATATTGAAATATTTAACGGAACTGGAACGACCATTACAGAAGAAGACTGGGAAGACTATGAGATTTGGATTGCTCGAGATAATGGAGAGTTTATGGATCCAGAGCAGAGATTCTGGGTTAAATTGTTGTTTTTTAGATCTGCAACTGAAGGGGATGCTGATCACGATATAGATTTAGATGATATTACAACTAAGAGTCCTCCTGATTTGGAGCATGGTCAGACATTGGTGATTGCAAAGTCTCTTACAAATGGAGACCCCTTGATTACTAGTAGTGAAATTTTAATTGAATGGGGCGATTTATCTAGAATGGCTGGAAACGATGGTGTCGCGCTAGTTAAGGACGGCGTTCCTATTGACGTGATTGGTTCTGGCGACGAAGGAGATGAGTGGGATGTAGCTGGAGAAGTTGAAGCAACAAAAGATTTTACTCTTGTTAGAAAGTCCAATGTAGTTTTAGGAAATTATCCTAACTGGGATGATTCGGCGGGAACTAACGAAACAGACTCTGAATGGATTGTGTATGATGAGGATACTTTTGACTACTCAGGTGTTCATAGTTGTACTGCGTGTGATAATGAGATTGTTTTGACGGTTGCAATTGCTCCTATTGCCAACGCTGGTGAAGATTTTAGTACTTGTAGCGAATCTTTCTCTTTATTAGGTTCAGGAGATCAAGAGAATTTAGCTTACACATATGATTGGGAATTGACTACAGGTTCATGTAGTGATGGTAATTATATTAGGGAGATAGATTGTGCGAATGCTGGGTACATATGGACAAGTTATGATTGGTTTACAAGTGAATGTGACAATCCAAACAATCTAACTAATGATAGTTGTAATGAGACTTATTGTGTTTGGAGCGATGAGTCAAACTCATGTTCAGATAGGCTTACTGGATCTGATGAGGGCTCTGCTTCCTTTTTATCTCCAACAACCTTGGATAATGATCAGCAATTTTGCTTTAGTTTAGTTGTGAACGATGGGTTTGTTCAATCGTCACCAGATAACGTTTGTGTGGATATTGCTTCTAATCTGTGTCCTATTGCAGATGCGGGAGAGGACAGAGTTTACAGATTAAATACCATGGACACGGTTGTTCTTTATGGTGATAACTCCTATGATCCAAATTCGGGGGATCAGATTACATTCCTTTGGGAACAAGTCTCTGGTCAAGCTGTAACTATTGACGATAATTCATCAAGCGCTTTAAGCTTGTCAGGCTTTCCTTCAATTTTAGACTCTAATCCATCTGAGTTTAAGTTTTCCCTAACAGTTAATGATGGATTTTCTGACTCTGAATTGTCTGATACTGTAAAAATTACAATGGCAGATTTTTCTGCGCCAGACTCTCCTAATCTTTATGCTGTTGCTTATTCTGACTATGTAAAATTAAGCTGGGATTTTGTTTCAGAGGCCTCCATTGATCCATTAACAAACTATGCTGATTTCGAAGGCTATAAATTATATAGGAGCGAGGATGGAGGGCAAACTTGGTGCGCTCCAGATAAAAAAATATATGACTTTAATGGAAATGAAGTGGCGTGTGAGCCTTTGGCTCAATTTGATTTAACAGGAGCTCAAGATATTGCTCATTGTATATTTAAAGAGGGCTATACTGATTGTGAGCAAACGAGAGGTGAGGATATTGGTCAGTATGATCCAACTGAAGGCTGGCTATACCTAGGAAATGGAGAAGGAGTTACTCATATCTATATAGATGAGGATGTTGTCGATGGCATGGAATATACTTACACATTAACTGCTTACGATATGGGTGTACGAACCTACTCTTTGGACTACGTCTTTTTAGAAAGTTCCGAATCTATTGGTGAAGACTATACTGATTCTAATGATAATGGAGTATATGATGACGGGGAGGCTTTTGTAGATGATAATGGGAATGGTGAGTGGGACGGTAGTCCAATCTACGCCCAGGAAACTAATTGGTCCTCATCTAATCCAGATCAATGGACTTCACAAGGCCGCTCTGAAGCCTTTGTTGATGAAAACGAGGATGGTCTCTATACTGATGGAGAAGCATATACGGATGATAATGGAAATGGTCAATGGGATTCAGTTTTAAGCACTGAAGAAGGTGTCTCTTACAGCTTAGCATATATGGAAAGCCCATTAGGTCAAGAAGGTGATGGTAACTTTGTTAAGGCTATTCCAGGCGCCCTTCCATCAAACGTTACTGATCCACTTCCTGAAGAATCAGATAATTTTATTGTTGCTGGGCGTTGTGAGGTTGAACCTGGTGAAGACACGGAAGGTTGTTTACTATTAAGTAAAGCTAACTGCATATCGCATGAAGGTTGTGAGTGGATTGATACGAATGTTGGCAATGCTGAACGTTATTTTGATATAGTTGATAAGAGTTTAATAGAAAATAAAAAAATAAAATTTGAAATCCAGGCAGAGTACGGCACCAATGAAAGTGGAAATATTATTAATTCTTTTGAAGGCAATCAGTCTGAGAATCCTACTCTTTATGCTTGGGAGGTGGATGCTAATGGTAATGCGGTCAACCCTATAGAGTATCAGGTTACATCAGATATGACTTACTCAGACATGGAGCAATTGCAAGGATATGGTCTTCCAGGGTGGGAGCTTAGCATTAGTTGGCTTGAGGTGTTTTCTGCAGTATTAGAGGCTGGAGTTGATATTTCGGATATTGGAGGCGATCCTACACAAGAACAGCAAGAAATTTTAATTAGCGTGTTAGTTGATTTAGGGGCTTCATTTTATTCACCGGTCTATTTGGTGGATGGCATGCCGGTTACTTTTTCAGATGAATTAGGTGCTGATGAAAATTGGACCGATTTAGTTTATGGAGTTAGGTTTAAATTTGACAATGGCTTCTTGCATTACGAGTCAACTAAAGATGGTGCAGAATACTACCCACCATTTAGGGAAACCTTTTCTAGAGAAGTAGATGGAAATGGTAATTATGATAGTTCTGATAGCTCATTAATGAGGAATTTATTTATTGTTTCGGACAGATCTACTGAAATTACGTATTATAGCCAGCAGGTTTTCACTATGAGACCTCCTTATAAATATAAAATTGTTTTTTATGATGAGCCTATTAGCCCGGCCACAGATATGGTGGCCCCACCTCAGCCTTGGAATGGTTGGAGTAGTTCCGGTATTGCCAATTCATGTACCAGCGCTGAGGGCAGTACGAAACTTCCGTTTAGAGTTTACAATTTAACTACAGAAGAAGAGGTTCGGTTGCTGCATAGAGATTATGGGCTAAACGATGGTTATTCAACCGATCAAGAGGGTAATACGGCTCAAGACTATTTCAAAGATGGGCGTAAGGACTGTTTCTGGTCTCGTTCTGAATTAGTATTGTTTAGTGAAATTGTATCTACATATTACAATGAAACTCCTCATATTATGAGTACAGAAAATGCTGGTGAGGATAATTATACATATCAGTTGAATCTAGACTATTTTACTTTCCAAGAGTACGGTGTAGATAATTGGGATGAAAACCTGAATTATGTAATTGGAGACAAGGTTCTTTTTCAGTCAACTATTTGGGAAGCATCTGATATTATTCCTGAAAATATATCTCCACCAAGTGGAAGCGATGGAGATGGTAGATTTGGATGGTTTGACTGCGGAGATGATTTGAAATGTGATCAAAACGAAAATGGTTTTTCTGATTCAAACCTAGATCCTTCTTTTGATAATTATAATAGTGTAAGTAACCCCACAGGTACAGAAGGAGATGGGGTTAATGATAACCCATGGAAGCCTGTTTATCCTTGGAAGGAAGGAGATGAATTTTATTTTACGCCAGTTGCATGGTATGTTGATGGGGACAATTGGACTATTGATTTGTCAGAAATTGGCAGTATTGCAGAGGTTACAGACAACGATTTAGAAGATGTTTATGTTGTTCCAAATCCTTACAGGGCAGGCTCAACATTTAATAGCGTTTATGATGATGAGACTATATATTTTAGAGGATTACCTGATCAGTGTGATATAAGTATTTACACTGTTACAGGTAAGCTTGTAGATAGATTTACTCATAATAATAGTAGTACAGGGCAGTATGCATGGCATTTAGAAAATAGCTCTGGAGATAAGATTGCTCCAGGTCTATACATATATCATGTAGAGTCTGATGGTAATAGTTTTGCAGGTAAATTTTCGGTAGTTAGATAATATGATAAATAAGATTTTCACAATATTATGCTTTATTTCTATTGCTTTCACTAGTGTTGGTACAAACGCAGGTGAATGGCTTGAGATTGATACTGGCATTAGGTCTATTGGTATGGGGACAGCTCAAACCGCTTCTGGGAGAGGGGTTTCTTCAACTGCATATAATCCTGCAAATTTAGCCTTCTTGGATACCCAAGAAGCATTTTTTAATCGCACAAATTACTTTGTTGGAATGTCTCACGTATTTATAGGCTACGCCACCCCGCTAAGCGATTACGAAGTAATTGGGTTTAATGTTTTTAATTTTGATTCAGGAGAAATTGAAGGAACTGAGGAGACAGGTTTTTTAAATGAGGCGGGTGAAGGTGGTGCTTACAAAGTTACAAACTTCTTAGTTAAGGGGCTGTATTCAGTCAATCTAACTGATCAGTTTAAAATTGGTGCCTCATTAAAATATTTGAGGGAAGATATAGATGACATGTATATGCAGGGTATCGCTTTTGATGCGGGGCTTAGTTATGCTTTAGATATGTTTGGGCTTGTAGTAGGGTCTTCAATTACAAATTTGGGACCTGATATTAAATTCCAAGGAAAAGGTCTTGAGGTAGTAGACTCAGAGTCTGGTGAGACCATTGTTAGGGCCACTGAATCATTCTCCTTGCCGACAACGATTAGATTTGGAGTCGAAAGTCAATTTATGGGTAGTGGCTCAGAGTCATTTGTGTACCATGATCAATTTAGTTTGTCCCTAGCATTGGACGCCGTTCGATCAATGGATTCATATTTTTACTCCTCTCTTGGCGCAGAATTTGGGTTTTCAGATTTATTGTTTGCCAGGGCTGGAGTATATATGGGGCATGACACTAAAAGTTTTAGTTTCGGGCTAGGTCTTAAGTATAATTGGATTAAGGTTGACTATGCTTATACAGATTATGGGATTCTTGGCTCGACTGGTCAATTTGGTATTGGATTGGAGTTTTAATGATTTGTTACAAAATCAATATAACATCTAATCCTAAAGTTATATATATTTAAACTAGAAGATTTTTAAAAATCAATAAATAAAGAGGTGCAATATGAAGAATAAACTTTTCATGTTTTTGGGAGGCGTTGCTCTTTTTGCAACAATTTTTGCTAAAAATATAGACAATAATACTAACTCTCCTGTATATTTACAGGCGGGTGATAGTGAACCTAAAATCATTCGATTATCGGTAGACCCAGTAGTTGGGCAAACACGTGAAGAAATTGATTTAATTACAGAAGATTTTGAAAGCGGTGCTGAGGGCTGGGTTCCTGCTGCTGGATGGCAATTAACTGAAGATTCTTATAATAGTGCAACGCACAGTTTTTGGTCTCCTGATGAGCTTTTCTTTGATGCAGACGGCAATCCTACTTATAAAAGTTGCGATCTTTTTTCTCCTACATATACACTTCCTTTATTGGGAGACGGTGAAACAATGCACTTCGGTTTTCACCTTAATCTTGACATGCCTGACTCTGACGGAGATGGAGATGGATATTTAGAAGATTATTATGCGATATCTATTATGGATGTAGCTGATATTGCTTGGCAGGTTTCTAATTTTAATTCTTTTGATGGTTCAAACAGTTATTGGTGTGGTAAAGATGATGTAGGAAATGGAAACTCTGGGTACCTTGATGCCTGGGTTCAATATCTTGACACTCCAGCCTTTACGGTTCCTGCTGGTGCAGAAATGACTGCTGATATGACTTGGGCTCTAGAAGATCCTGCTGGAGCGGTAGTTGCTGGCACATGTACAGATGGATGGGACCAGGCAAATGTTCAGATTTCAACCGATGGTGGAGACACATTTACTGTGATTAACGGCAGTACTCCATATGATTTTAGTTGCGGTTACGGAACAGTATATAATGGTTTTGAAGGTGCTCCTGGATGGGGCGGGATATCTCCTTGGAACAATATTTCTTTTGATTTGTCGGCTTACACAGGGCAAGATGTTATAGTTAGATTTGCATTTTATTCTGATCCAGGCTTTAGCACATTTGATGATGCATCGATTACTGGTTTTCAAGTAGATAATGTTGTTGTGTCAGGTGGAGTTTTCTCTGATGATGCTGATGGTGATGAATTGATGACTGCTTCAGGCGCTGTATGGGTTGACCAGTTTTATGATTATTGGGATGATGGAACTTCATACGACCCTAGGCCTGGAAGTAATGGTTGGGAAGAGTATATGCAAGGATATCCTTTTAACGGAAATGTGTTTTTAGATATCAGTGATTTTCAAGGTAAAGATGTTATGTTTAGGTTTCAAAGCAGGCATGATGAAAATCAGGACGGTGGCGCTGGCCAGGGTCTGTATATAGATGATTTCAGAGTATATAAAATATCTGGCGGAAACTATCCTTCTCCAACTAGTCTCGTTGCTGAATCGGGAGACGGTGAGGTGATGTTGTCTTGGAATGATATGAATTTTGCGGGAACTGTTGATTATGTTTATGATAATGATGTATTTGATGAGTACGGAGGAATTACCTTGGTTGATTCAACTGCCACAGCTTGGGCTGGTGCTAGGATGGATGTGGCTGGGCCATCAGAAATTCAAACTGTATCTGTTTTTAACATTAATGAGCCAGGAACTGAAGTCGAAATCGGAGTTTTTGGTACATTTGGAACACTATTCTCTCCAGAGGTTCTTTATTCTGAGTCAGTCACTTTAGCTGATGCAGGATGGAATACTTTTGATGTTGATTGGGATATGGATGGACCTTTTATAATTGCTCACACATTTGGATTAAGTAGCGCTGTTCTTGATGTTACCTCTACACCAAGTATGTACAGTATGGCTTTGCTAGGTGGTACTTGGGATGTATGGTCTGATGTTGCGGCTTCTAATGCTCTGATTGATGGAGAATGGGGAATTAGGGCAACTGTAGATCAGGCGGGTGCTAACGTTACTTATAACGTATATAGAGATGGTGCTAGTACAGCGTCAGGTTTAGGTTCAAACATGTATACAGATTCGACTGTTTCCAATAACAGTACTTACTTGTATGAGGTTACAGCTACTTATTCCGATGGAGAAGAAAGTGGTCCTTCAAATTCTGTTGAAGCAACGCCTCAAGCTCAAACTGTATACGAGGCATCAATTGATGATGGATCTTACGAACTTGCATATGAAATTGGTTCGGGTAATTTTGTTGCAGTTAAATATAATGCTAATGAGGGAGGTGATCTCGTTAGATTTAAGTGGTTTCAAATAGGAGATGGTGGAGCATTTTATAT